>UOEW01000144.1_pt1 | contig 16366 bp, 19 predicted proteins | sample 1988701 | NCBI WGS metagenome assembly UOEW01 (sample SAMEA4712195, study PRJEB27164) | hydrothermal vent metagenome | biome: marine basaltic hydrothermal vent biome; feature: marine hydrothermal vent; material: mineral | place: Pacific Ocean | collected 2011-06-14/2011-07-23 | depth 1719 m | reverse complement strand
ATAATTCACCACGAAGTACACGAAGGTAACGAAGAAAAAGATAAAAAGATGAAAAATAGACAGCAGTTAAATTATTTACAGCACCAATATATCTACTGCATATATTGCAAATTGTTGTGCTTAAAGTATTTACAAAATCTGTCCTCCGTCATCAGTATTCTGTCCTCTGAACCATACACCTACGACAACGCCCAACAAAAACTCACCGAAACCATCACCTACGGCACCGAAATCTTTAACTCCACCTACAGCTACCATCCAGATGGACAAAAAGCTAGCTATACAGGAATAGATGCCACCACCTACAGCTTTTATTACAACAATCTAGGCATCTTACAAAACATAGTAATCCCCAACGAAGGCAATATCAGCAGCCAAAACTTCCAATGGAACCGACCTCAAACCATTAACTACCCAGGAGGCATAACCAGAACTCTTGCATACGACGGTTTACAAAGAATCAACAGCATAAATGTACAAGATACAAGTAATCAAACATTGATGAACTATGACTATACTTACACCCCAACAGGCAACATCACCAACAAAAACACCGAACACGGCAACTACATCTATGGCTATGATAACCTAGACAGGCTCACCACAGCCGATTATCCAACATTAACCGATGAAACCTTCACTTATGATGCCCTGGGCAACAGAAAAACCGACTCAAACACGGGAATAACCCAATGGCTCTACAACCAAAACAATCAATTACTCAACTCAGTAAACAACCAGTTCACCTATGATGCCAACGGCAGCCAAATAGAAGAAACAGACGCTAGTGGACAGTTATTAAAGCAATACATTTACAACACCGAAAACCGCCTGGCAGAAATCAAAGACGAAAACAATCAAACCATAGCCACTTATTACTACGACCCCTTAGGCAGAAGACTATCGAAAACCATAACCAACCCAGATACCAGTACCACCACAACTTACTTTCACTACAATGACGAAGGTTATAGTGCCGAAAAAACCAATGGGCAAATAATCAGCTATTTATTCAGTCCCCAAAACACATGGTCAACAAGTCCAATACTAAAACGCGAAAATAACACCTACTATTATTACCAAAATGATCATTTAGGAACGCCAAATATTTTACATGATAAACAAGGACTTGTTGTAAATGCCAGAGAGATGAAGGCTTTTGGGGAGTGGGAAAACTCTACAGATATAATTAATAGTAATTTTGCTTTTGCAGGGCAGTATAAGGATTTTGAAAAGAAAGCACTTTATAATTATTTCAGGGACTATAGGGCAGATATTGGTAGATATATCATCAGTGATCCAATTAATTTAAATGATGGAATGAATATTTATATGTATTCAAATTCTAACCCAATATTGTATATTGATGAACTGGGGTTGTGTTATGGTTTTCCAAACCTCAGTAATACTCCTTGTCCAATACCGCCGTGGCCTTTATGCTTGTTGACAGGGGGCTGTCCACATAATTATGTTCCAGACACAACAAGAATGGAATCGTTTGCTAGTGGTGTTTATAGTTGTATTAAATGTAATGTAAAATGTTTATGGGATTTTGCAGGAGGAGATATTCTGGAAGCTGCTGCAGAAAAGGCAGTGGAAAAAGCAATGGCAAAAAGAGCTTCGGAGTTAGCCAAGCAACTAACTAAATATACATGGAGAGTTATTGGTAAGGTCAGTGTTGTTTTTAAAGTCAGGGATGCTATAAAGTTTGTTAAATGTGAGGCTAAATGTTTTTGAGATGAATGAGACAATTTTATGTTTACCTCTTCCTACTTATTTCTATTGGTATGTTATCTTTCATATAATCTTCTTTTTTTTAGTTAATGATATATCTTATAAAAAAAAAATACTAAACCAGAAGTTACATTTTTTAGTTTTATTTATACCTTTAGCTGTATTACTAATGTTGCCATTTTTAAAAGAAGGAAAGAAAAATGAAAAAATGAATAAACTAAATAAAATATTAGGCTTGATCTTTTTATTGATACCTATATTCATATTTATTTTAAGGAAAATATGCGGGTCAGGTAGGGTGCCATATTTATTTTAAAAATAAAATACAATCAATGAGACCAGAGCATTTGATTTCAAAGAAAAAGAATAATTCACCACGAAGTACACGAAGGTAACGAAGAAAAAGATAAAAAGATGAAAAATAGACAGCAGTTAAATTATTTACAGCACCAATATATCTACTGCATATATTGCAAATTGTTGTGCTTAAAGTATTTACAAAATCTGTCTTCCGTCATCAGTATTCTGCCCTCTGAACCATGCAGTGCAGAAAAAACCAATGGAAATATTATTAGCTATTTATTCAGTCCCCAAAACACATGGTCAACCAGTCCCATACTAAAACGTGAAAATAATACCTACTATTATTACCAAAATGATCATTTAGGTACGCCAAATATTTTACATAATAAACTGGGGCAAGTGGTTAATGCTAGGGAGATGAATGCTTTTGGAGATTGGACAAATTCAATTGACTCAATAAATAATAACTTTGCTTTTGCAGGGCAGTATAAGGATTTCGAAAAGAAAGCATTTTATAATTATTTTAGGGACTATAGGGTAGACATTGGGGGATATATTCAAAGTGATCCAATTGGGCTAGATGGAGGGCTAAATATATATAATTATGTGGAAAATAGGCCTCTGAATTTTATTGATATTTATGGACTTGCTTGGTGGATTATTGGATATGACTATGAAACAACAAATAACATTATTATATGTGTTTTGAATCATTTTTCGCATGCTGAGAAGGGTAAGGCCTTTAACTTTACTAGTTGTAATCGTTCAAAACGAGATGCTATTCTTGAGCGGAGGTGTGATGAATTTGAGCCAGACTACCCTAAATGCTGTGATTGTAAAGATGAGATAGGCAGACAAAAAAGAATAACACAAACCTTTGGTGAATATAGAGATGTATGGCAAATCTCTGGGAAATCCTATCAGTGGCGACCAAGTATACCAAAACCTTTACATGGTTCGTGTCGTGATTAGATTATTTATAATAATATTTGGACTAATTGATGTCTTATATATTCTATGGGTATTAGTCAATGATATTATTAATCATAAAATTCCATTTTATAGTACTTTAGTTGAGTCATTAAAAGTGGGAGATTCATATAGTAATGGGTCTATATTATTTTCATTTCTTTCTATATTTAGTTTTTTTCTCATAATATCAATTTGTTTTTCTGGTCCTTTATTGATAATGAAAAAAAAAGCAGGTATTTACATGTCATTTTTTCAATTCCCTTTTAGAGTTATTACTTTCATACCTCCAACATTCTTTTTTGTTTCTCCCCTATTATTTACTTTGTTTGAGTCAATAACATTAAGTTTAATTATTATTCTAGCATTTGAAGTGTTGAAGTTCTATATTGAAATTAATTGGTTAAAAAGCTTAAGGAAAAGCAGGGAGTGCGGCTGAGCCAGGTCGTTCATTCAAGTGAGTGTGAATCTCATCTCGGCAAGGTTGGTCAGCCACCGAGTAGGAAAAGCGTGGACACCCACCGTATTTACAAAAATCTACACCCACATCAACAAACATATATGGTACAATCACCAATAACTGACATAAAAATACCTTGGGGGTTTGGGGGTGAAACCCCCGATATTTATTTAACTAAATGCGACAGCTTGGTTGACACTTAGCGGATAGATGCTCTGGCTTTACTCTATTGAAAACCCTTTCCAGAAGGGTTTTTGAGGAGAATAGCTGGCTATTTGACGAAAATAAGGAGGAATTTTGGCAAAATCCAACTTTTCCGCAGTAGAATACTCTTTCTCGGTCAAGTACTATATATAATGGATTGATGATAAAACAAGGTGGTATTTTTGCGGAAAGAAATATGCACTTCGATTCCGACAAAACAAAAAAAGACAGAAAAGAGAAATCAAAAAGATATAAACGATTAAGAAAGAATGGGCTTAACAAATATGATGAAGAATAAAATAGACTTTAATACATATTGGCAAAAAGAGTTCTCTGAATTTTTACCTTTTTGTCACAGTTTAAAATACAATTATCCAGACAGGTGGTTTAGAATTCACAGTTTACCAAATTCTAAACGATATGCCGATACAAAAGACGAATACCAAACCATTATAAACCGCCAAAATCAATTGTTTGATACTGTAATAGGAGAAAGAACTAACATAATGCTTGTGTTTGCAATATGCACTTATGATGTAACCAATGAAAATTACGCTAAAATCATAGACTATAAAGAATTCCGAAAAATAAAAACCATCAACCTATCGCAAACTGAACCAGAAAATTATGAAGACAACATATTCTTAGACATCTATGTAAAATATACAAGGTGGCATAAAAATGAATATAATAAAATTCTAAAAGCCATTGCTGATGATAAAGTTAGGTTTTTATTTGTTTGTCCTTCAAAAAATAGAATAATTGGACCTTATGACGGTGGAGTAGATGTAATAATGGAAAATGAAGTAGCAAGAGATAAAATGAAAATCAAATATAAAAACTGGCTTTCAAATAGAGAAGATGGGTGGTAAAAAAATAAGTTTAATATAGTACCCAAATCCCGATATAGAAAATACGATGCTAGCACAAGTCCTTGATGCACCTAGAAAATCCATAAAAAGCCTCATCACCAGTGAGGTGACCACGGCTTTTATGACTTTCCTATGCACATCAACTACTTGCACTATCAAACGCATTTCTATATCGAGATTTGGGTAGTAAGCCCAATAATCAAACAATATCCTGAGTTAAAACCTAAAGAATTAAACTAATGTACGCATTTGATATTATTATAAAAAACAAGAACTTTAAAGAAGATCACGACCAGCAAAATGAAGATTGGTATCATTTATCAAGCAATTATATCTATTTTTTAGAGCGAAACGGTCAAATTGTAAAAGGCAATCACCAAATGATTATCAATGGCAACACATTACGAATTCCTGTTATATGTTTTGAAAAAGACTCTTTACGCCTAAAAAATTGTAGCATTTACAATAAAGAACAAATACAGAAGTTAGAGCAACTGGCAGGGAGCAAAATCACCTTTGAATTGCGAGGCAGAGATGGTGAAAATCCCAATTATTCTGTACCACAAAACAGTTCATTTTATATCCTAAGATGCGGCTGGGAATCTCCTTTGCTTTGTGGCAATACACATAGACCTATTCCACTATACAGCATTCCACACACCGACCACGGTGGTGTGGATTTTGATAATATTACTTTTTGGAATCAAGATCATGAGCGTTTATATGGACTATGGTTAAGCAGTCGTGAATATGAAGTATTTGCCCAAGACCAACTGCAACATATACATTCCGCTATCAATAAAAGAGGTCGAAAAATATGTGCAAAAATTGAAAACCTCACAGGTATTCCAAGCTATTATTTTCTTTTTAATTATAGAAACCTATCTGAACAAGATGACAAAAATAGAAAATGCCCTGTTTGTCATAAAAAGTGGTCCATTAAAGGTAAAACCAGTACAGATTTTATTGCATTCAAATGTGATAATTGTCGTTTAGTTTCAGAATTAACCACCAATTCAGATCAAGATGAAGAGCCTTTAAAAAGGCAGTAAAAGGAAAAACATTAAATTTTTTGATAGAAGCCATAAATTTCCGTATCAATACATATCAAAAGAAAATGAACGACAAAAATACCTCAGAAGACGATTATTCGGATATGGTGACATAAGGGGGGAATGACAGTGCTTTATTGGAAAATATATTTACTAACTTAGTGCTTGACCGAGAAAGAGTATTCTACTGCGGAAAAGCTGGATTTTGCCAAAATTCCTCCTTATTTTCGTCAAATAGCCAGCTATTCTCCTCAAATAATGAGAAATTTTGCTCAAAACCAGACTTTCCCTCGCTACGAATACTTTCTCGGTCAAGCACTAACTTACATATTTCATAGGAATGCAGAATTTTAGGGTACAACAGTGAACCAGTTTGATCTTACAGAACTTACGACAGTTTGGGTGCTACACTTTAATTTTAAACTATTATCCCAATATTTGCATAATGAATTCAGACTCAAATAATAAGAAAAAAACTGCCAGAGTTAGTCAACTTGCATCAATCTGGCCACTAATTACGCCCTATAAAAAATATATAGTGCTGGCTTTGATATTACTACTGCTTGGAGCGGTTGCCAATTTATCCTTGCCTGTAGCATTTAAACAGATGATTGATTTAGGTTTTTCATCTGAGCATAAAGACGAGCTGTCTAAATACTTTCTTATTGTATTTGTTGTAGCGGGGCTAATGGTGTTGTTTACCTCGTTACGGTATTACTGGGTTTCCTGGATTGGACAGCGAGTTGTTACTGATTTAAGGAAAAAAGTTTATACTCAAGTCCTGAAACAGGCTCCAGAATTTTTTGAAAGGACTAAAACAGGAGAAATTTTATCTCGAATAAATACTGATACAACTTTAGTAGAAACAGTTGTTGGTAGCACTTTTTCAGTTACATTACGCAGTATTGTAACTTTTATTGGTGCCAGTATTATGATGGTGGTATCTAGTCCCAAGCTTGCGGGCATGATTGCAATTATGTTGCCCGTAATAGTGATACCAATTGCCATAACTGGTAGAAAAATTCAGAAGCTTTCTAAACAGGAACAGGATAAAATAGCAGATTCATCTGCCTTGGCAACTGAGACCATCAATGCTATTGGCGTAGTGCAGGCTTATGCTCAGGAACACAAAGAACAGAGTAAATTTTCATCCGCTATAAATAAAGCATTTACCGCATCAGTTGCCTCAATTCGGATGCTAACAATTATGTCAATGCTGGTAGGATTTATCGTATTTAGTAGTATTGTTTTTGTCTTGTGGATGGGTGCACAGGATGTGATAAACGGAATAATGACAGCGGGAACACTAGGTCAGTTTGTCATGTATGCGATTATGGCAGCAACCACAACTGGTGCATTAAGCAATGTTTGGGGAGAGTTGAAAAAAGCATCGGGTGCATTGGAGCGGATTACCGAATTGATGAATACCAAGCCTGCAATTACAAGTATTGATCAGCCAGTGTCATTGCCCAAACCCATTAGTGGCACTGTTTGTTTTAAAAATATCAATTTTGCTTACCCAAGTCGAACCGGGTTGATGGTATTAAAGAATATTTCAATTGAGATTAAAGCAGGTGAAACCATAGCTCTAGTTGGTCCATCAGGTGCTGGTAAGTCAACTTTATTTCAGTTGCTTATGCGTTTTTATGAACCTCAAGATGGAGCTATTACGCTTGATGGAATAAATATAAATCAGTTAGAGCTTGGCGAGTTGCGCTCGCAATTTTCTCTAGTTGCACAGGATGTCACGATATTTTCCACTACAGCAGCTGACAATATTGCTTATGGCTTAGCAGAATATAGTAAGGATGCAGTCACCAAAGCTGCAAATATTGCTCATGCAGATGAATTTATTGGACAGTTAGAAACACAATATCAGACCTATCTAGGTGAGCGTGGCGTGCGACTATCCGGAGGACAGGCACAGCGTTTATCAATTGCCCGAGCCATAGTTACCGAACCATCGGTTTTATTACTGGATGAAGCAACCAGTGCCTTGGATGCAGAAAATGAACGGCTGGTACAGGATGCTCTAAATCAAATCATGCAAAATCGCACAACTTTAGTTATTGCCCATCGTCTTGCAACCATTCGTCAGGCGGATCGAATAATCGTAATGGATAAAGGCGAGGTAGTGGCTGAAGGCAGACATGATGAGTTGCTAAAATCCAGTCGGTTATATGCTAAACTGGCAAAACTACAGTTTACTGATTGGAGGTAAATTGGTTTCTATCATATCCTTAATCCTGATAAATACACGCGTCCAAAATACTCAAAACATCATTCATTACACTGTCACTTGCTGTTTCAATGAATTTTACTTTTCGACTTTTATAATCAATGGACTTTATTTGTTCAACCATAACAAAACCCGTTAATGACGATTGTTTACCAACACTGATATGAAATGGATTTTTTCGATTGCTATTTGTTATAGGACAAACCATGGCTAAACCCGTGGCTCGATTAAACTTGGCATTACTCACTACTACAGCAGGTCTTCTGCCCTTTTGCTCGTGCCCTAATTGCGGATTGAAATTAACCACAATAAAGTCCCCTTTTGCTGGGATATAACCCGTTACCATTCCTCTTTATCTTTGGAATTGCCCCAGTCAACCTCTGCTAATTTATAATCAGCAGGCATTTTTGCAACAAGGGTATCAATCGCATATTTGCCATGAATTTTATAAGTTGGCTGTATAATGATTTTACCATCCTCAGCAATAATCTCAATTTCCTCACCCAATTTAATTTGTGAGTTTTCTAATAATTTCAAAGAAATTCTAACGCCTTGAGAATTTCCCCATTTCTGAATTTTTGATAGCATGGTTGAGTTATCTGATTGATGTATATCCAAGTATATCCTTTTAAGTAAGATTTTCCAAGTAAATCAGTAATAAATGTTTGGTAGTAGAGTATTTTTCTCGGGATTAGGGGTAGTTTAAAAAGGCATAAACTTTTCTCACTTCCAAGCCAACTAGCCTATCGAGCTAGTCTCCAGCAATCGTCATTTCTTCTATTAGCCATGAGCCAGTTTGGATTTTGCTGCGTTTATCAACATCAGTTGCAACAAGTACTAGGTTTTTATACATGTCTTTAAGGTTGCTGGCAATAGTGAGTTCGCTAACTGGGAACTGAATCTCGCCATTTTCTACCCAAAACCCAGATGCACCACGAGAATAATCGCCATTAATAATATTGACACCCTGTCCCATTACGCTGGTAACATACAAGCCTGTGCCTAATGTTTTTAAAGCATGCTCAAAAGTATTGTTGCCAGATTTTATAAACAAGTTGTGTGCACCACCTCCATTTCCTGTAGTTTTTAGTCCTAGTCTGCGGGCAGAATAAACCGATAGTAAAAAGCCTTTGAGTATACCTGAATCTATGATGTTTCGCTGTTTGGTTGCCACGCCATTGCTATCAAAATTTCTACTGGCAAATCCACCTGCTACAAATGGATTTTCATTTACCTCAAACCATTTCGGGAAAATTTGCTGATTTAAATCATTTTTTAAAAAACTTGCCTCCTGATAGAGACTACTGCCAGAAATTGCAGCTAGCATATGTCCAAGTAGTCCTTGTGAGACCGTGGCATCAAATAATACTGCTGCTTTGGTTGAGCGAACTTTTTTTGCTCCAACTCTAGCTATAGTTCGTTTTGCAGCTTTTACACCTAACTCATTAGCTGGCATCAGCATGTTGAAATCACGTACCGCATCCCACCAGTAGTCACGTTCCATTTGATCATCAAGTTCGGCTATTGCCACCACACTCATGGATGAATTTGTTCCTTGTTTGTTACCAATAAAGCCATTGGAATTAGCATAAATAGATTGACCTTGACCTATTGATATAGCTACTTCATCGACTATGATTCCTTTGGTTTCTAAAGCGGCAACCTCAGCCTGTTTAGCCATTTCTATCATTGTTGCAGGTGCAATATCACAAGGATGATAAGTGGATAAATCTTTAAAATTAGCGACATTGGCTAGTAACTCCACCTCAGCAATGCCAGCAAATTCATCTTCTTCGGTCAGTTTGGCAATGGCAAGTGCCTTTTCGATCGTTGACTCAATACTATCCTCATCCAAAACTGCAGTTGATGCCGAGCCTTTAGCTTTGCCATTGTAGACTGTTAGTACCAAAGAGCTGTCATTTGAATTTTCTATAGTGTCCACATCTCCGTTACGCACGCTTATAGCTAATCCTGAGCCTCTGGAATAAACAACTTCGGCATCAGTTGCACCCTTTTTCTTTACTGTTTCTAATATTTCTGTAACAATCTGCTCTGTATTTTTATTTGAATTCATATAATTTTATGGTTAATAGTTTTAATGATAACGAACTAGAGTTCGAAAGTCGCACGCAAAAAAAACATTATGCACATTCTATGGTAGATTTGGCACATAAATTAGCAGAAATGAAGCATTCTGTCTTAATTGAGCTGCCAGTTAGTGAGCAAATCATTGATGCGATTGCCAATTCTAAAAAAATTAACAGCCACATTGCCCGTAAGCGCCACTTTCAGTTTATTGGGAAGATACTGCTAAAAGCAGATCATCAGGCAGTTATTGATGCGATTAAATCGCGAGAAAAACAGCACGAAGCTGGTTTAATTCGCCAGCCATTTTTAACGATGTGGACCGAAAAAGTACTAGAGGATGCAGAAGTTATTGCCCAACTATATGCAACCCATGATCATAGCGACATTCAAACTTTACGTCAATTTTTGCGTTCTATCAACAAACAAAATGGCAATACCAAAAACAACCGCCGCAAACTGTTTGAGCATCTTCGTATGATGGACACTCAGATGCCTTTGCCTTTTATTTGAAGAAAATGGTGGTTATGGGTGGACTTGAACCACCGACCCCAGCATTATGAATGCTGTGCTCTAACCGGCTGAGCTACATAACCATTTGAAACTGTTGTTGACTCAAGTTGCCTGCATAACTTGAGGGCGGGAATTTTCTTATTTATCAGTGGTTTTGTCAAGTACAATATTTGAAATTACTATTTTTCTTGCATTATTTTTGCTGCCTGTTGATTTAGCGTTTCAATACAGTTTTGAAATGCAGTTATCTCACCTTTTGATAAGCAGCTAATCAGTTTGGTTTCAAAGGTTAGTGCCTTGGGTTTCACGGTCTCAATTAACTGTTTGCCACTGATAGTTAAGTTGTATCTTCTAGCTCTAGCATCCTTACTACAGGTTTGTTCGGAAATTAATTGTTTTGCTAGTAGCAGTTTCATGGTTCTGCTGATTTTTACTTTATCCATTTGACTGTGTTCAGTCAGTTCCTTGGCAGTTTGATGGTTGGTAGTAGATAAAATCACCAGCACTCGCCATTGGGAGATGTTAATGCTATATTGCTCGCGATAAAATTTGGCAATACCTCGGCTAATTTTATTACTTAATACTGATAACTGATAGGGTAGAAATTCGTGTAAATTCATTTAATGGTTCATTTTAGTTTCATTTGAAACTAATTATGCTTAAAATAGTATCCAATTACAAGTAAGAGATATTAAATGACTAATGAAAATTCAAATGTTATTCATGGTTTTGGTTTTATTGAGTATGCATCAAATAATACCGTAGATTTAGATGTTCTGTTTAGAAGGCTGGGTTTTAGTGTGATTAAAAAACATAAAAACCAAGATATAACCTTATATCGTCAGGGTGGAATTGATTTTTTTCTGAATAATAGCAAGGACTCTTTTGCCCAGAAATTTTGCCAGCAACATGGACCGTGTGCTAATGGCTTTTCTATCGTATTTGATGATGCGGATGCTGCCCTTAAACATGCAATAGACAATGGCTCGGAATTGATAACTGGGGATTTGGACTTGCCTGCGGTTAAAGGTATTGGTGGTGCAGTTTTATATTTGCTTGATAAAGATAGCTACTCTAAATTACTTAAGACAGACTTTATTGAAATAGATGGGGTAAATCAGCAGCCAACGGGTTGGGGTATGACCTCTATTGATCATTTAACCCATAATGTGTTTTACGGTAATATGGAAAAATGGGGGCAGTATTATATTGATTTATTTCAATTTGAACAGATTAGGTACTTTGACATAAAGGGCAAGCATACAGGATTGACCTCAAAAGCGATGAAATCACCCAATGCCTCGGTAATGATACCCTTAAATGAGTCACCAGATAAAAAATCGCAAATTAATGAATATATAGAGGAGTATAATGGCGAAGGAATTCAGCATATAGCACTATATACCGATAATATTTATGAAACTATCGAGTCTATTCGAGCAGCAGGTGTTGATTTTTTGGTCACTCCGTCTGCTTATTACACTATTATTGATCAACGGGTTTCCAAACATTCTGAAAATGTCACTCGTCTGGAACAGAACAGTATTTTAATCGATGCAGATGAAGAAACTGGCGAAAAAATTCTATTACAAATTTTCACTCAAAACTGTATCGGGCCAATTTTCTTTGAAATAATCCAGCGTAAAGGTAACGAGGGTTTTGGTGAGGGTAATTTTCAGGCATTATTTGACTCAATTGAACTAGAGCAGCAAAGCAGGGGGTATTTATAATGAAGAACTGGATACAAACATTTAGAAAAGAAGGAAAGGTAGCAAGGCAGGCACATTATGATTTACCAGAAAATACTTATGAACGAGAGGTAGGCAAAGAAGGTTTTTTTGGCCCAGTTGCCCATTTTTATCATAAAAACCCACCAACAAACTGGTCTGAATTTGAAGGTGATTTGCAGCCACGTGCATTTGATACCAATGATTTCATCGAGGTACAAAACTGTCCATTTAAGGCAGTAGTGTTGATGCATAATGCCTCAATAAAGGTACGTATGTTAAAAATTAATGCGAGTATGGATCACCTGATTAGCAATGCTGATGGTGATGACCTGCTGTTTTTTCATAAAGGTAGGGCACAATTATATTGCGATTATGGGCATATTACTCTGGTTGAGGGTGATTATTTTACCTTGCCACGTTGTACTAAATGGCGGCTTGAGACTGACTGCCATTGTGAAATCCTGATGATGGAATGTACTAATGGGCACTATCAATTTCCCGATAAGGGTCTACTTGGTCCAAATGCAATAGTTGACCCTGCGGTGCTTGGGGTACCTGCTATTGATGATAAGTTTAAAGCTCAACAAAATGACAATGAAGAGTGGACCGTATTAATTAAGCATAAAAATCGAATTTCAAGACAGGTATTTCCATTTAATCCACTAGATGCAGTTGGTTGGCGTGGTAACCTAATGCCAGTGCAACTTAACTGGCGGGATATTTCCCCATTATTGAGTCATAGATACCATGTTCCTCCTTCGGCTCATACAACTTTTATGGGTAATCGTTTTTTAATCTGTACCTTTGTACCCAGATTATTTGAAACCGCAGATAAAGCCTTAAAAATACCATTTTTTCACAACAATGATGACTATGATGAAGTATTGTTTTATCATATGGGCAACTTCTTTTCACGGGATAATATTCGCCCAGGCATGGTTACATTTCATCCACAGGGTTTCACCCATGGTCCACATCCTGGAGCCATGAAAAAAGCCTTTAAACAGGATAATGCTATGACTGATGAAGTGGCAGTGATGATTGATACTCGTGATCCACTGGAAATTAGTACAGAATTTGAACAGGTAGAGTGGACGGACTATGTCCATTCTTGGTCAGGCACGAAATAACAATATAGGCAAAGTATGAAACTAGCAACACTAAATAATGGTAGTAGAGACGGGCAATTAATCGTGGTTAATAGGGCAGGGACGCAGGCAGTAATTGTAGAAAGTATTGCCACCACCATGCAGCAGGCACTTGATGACTGGAGTGATATTTCTCCACAATTGCAACAGGTTTATGAAAAACTGAATGATGATGCAATTATCGATGTATTTGCGTTAGATACAAAGATGCTGGCAGCACCTCTACCACGTGCGTATCAGTTTTTAGATGGTAGTGCGTATCTGCCGCATGTAGAAAGAGTAAGAAAAGCTCGTGGAGCACAAATGCCCCCAAGTTTTTTGGTTGACCCATTGATGTATCAGGCAACCAGCGATAATTTTTTAGCTGCACATGCTGATGTAGTGGTAACTAGCGAGGACTATGGCATCGACTTTGAATCGGAAGTGACAGTGATTGTCGATGATGTGCCAATGGCAGTGTCAGTGGCAGATGCAGCAAGTCATATTAAACTAATTTGTATTATCAATGATGTATCCTTACGCAATTTAATTCCCGCAGAACTTGGCAAGGGCTTTGGCTTTGTACAGTCAAAACCACCAACTGCTTTGTCACCATTTTTTGTTACACCAGATGAACTAGGCGATGCCTGGCGTGATACTAAAGTTCACTTGCCTTTGCACTCCAAACTGAATGGTCAGTGGTTTGGCTCTCCAGATGCTGGGGTAGATATGCAGTTTAATTTTGCCGAATTAATTGCCCATGCTGCCAAAACCCGTCCATTGGAAGCTGGTGCTATGATTGGCTCTGGCACAATTGCCAATAAAGATGAATCATTAGGCTCGTCCTGTTTGGCAGAAAAACGTGTACTGGAAATTATCAAAGATGGTAAAGCTGTTACTCCATTCATGAGTTTTGGAGATGATATTGAAATTAAAATGGTGAGTAAAAAGGGTGAGAATATATTTGGAACAATTCATAATACAATTACCAAAGCATGAAGCTGTACAGTTATTGGCGTAGTACCGCTGCATATCGGGTAAGAATTGCGTTAAATATCAAACGATTAGAGTATAAATATGAAGCTATACATCTAGTCAAAAATGGTGGAGAACATTACCATGATAACTATAAATCAATAAATCCACAATCTTTAGTGCCAGCATTTGCAACAGATGATGGGCAGATAATAACTCAATCACTAGCCATCATAGATTATCTGGAAGATGCTTTCCCTCAGTATGCACTGTATCCACAGGAGCCAATTCAAAAAGCCAAAGCCAAAGCTATGGCATTAAGTATTGGCTGTGACATTCATCCACTGAATAATTTACGGGTACTTAAATATTTAAAAAATCACGACTGGCAACAACCCCAGATTGATCAATGGTATGCTCATTGGATACAACAGGGTTTTAAAGCAATAGAACAACAGTTAGTTGCAAGTGCTGGTAGGTACTGTTTTGCTGATGAAATCACGGTTGCCGATATATTTTTAGTGGCTCAGGTTTATAATGCCAATAGGTTTAAGGTGTCGATGGATGCCTATCCACTGATTAGGCAGATAAATTCTAACTGTCTAAAACTACAGGTTTTTATAGATGCAGCACCTGAAAACCAACCGGATAATATTTGCTAGTGTCTGACCAAGAGAGTAATTGGTAGATATGCAAGAGTTAAATATTCCGCATGAAACAGTCAATATTTATTATGCTTTACAACAACAAGGTTTAAAACCAGGAATTGCCTCGTTATGTATTGGCAGTGATTGTAGGTTGGTGGTGAACGTAGTGAACCCCAACAATGATGTTGGGGTTCGCACACTCACCCCAACCTACAAATACTGGAGTGACGATTTATATTTTTTGCAAATTAGATTTTGCTAGTTTAATCCAGTATTTTTCTTTTTTTTGATAAAATTTTGGAGCTAGTTTGCTGCGGCTAATAGTTTGGTTAAATAGCTGGTTAGCAGTATCGGTTTTATCCATTTGTAGCAATAACAGTCCATATCGTACCCGGGCTTCTTCACCTGGATAGTTTTCAGAGACTATTGCATACTCTTGTAATGCCTCCTCAAATTTATTTAATTTTTCTAAACTACGAGCATACAGCAAATGACCGTCAGTTGACTTATAGTCTGGATTAATACTGGTGATTTCATCAAGAACTTGTAGGGTTTGCTGGTAATCATTATTGATGAAATGTGCTTGAGCAAGTTTAACCATGGTGTCAGCATCGCCTTGACCTACCCCTGTGAGACATGCCTGAAATAACTCTATTGCATCTTTGGGCATGTTAGCTTCAAGGCATTCTTGGGCTAATTTTAGTTTATTATCCAGTGTATTGGCAAGTTCAAGTTGGGTCTTTTTTTTGCGTAGTTCTCGTTGGGGGTCAAGGGCTTTAATTAATGAGTTTTTGGCAGTATGTACGGTGCGTGACTGGCCTATTTCTGGTAATACTTGGGTGAAAAAATATATTCCCACACCAATGCCAGGGATTAATATTATGATATAAACCCAGTAAAGTTCACGTCCGGTTTTTACTACATGTACGGCAAAAGCTATTTGGATGATTAACATTAGCCCTATTATTGGCATAATTTTTACTCCTAAAGTTTATTCTTGTTCAATCCAGCCTGACTCACTATCATTCCAGAATTCATTTTTCCAGATTGGTACTCTGGATTTTACCTCATCAAGTATATAGCGACACGCTTGAAATGCAGCATCGCGGTGAGCGGCTGAAACGCCAACCCAGATTGCCATATCTCCAATTTTCAGAATGCCTACTCTATGGGTACAGTAGGCTTTATTAATATCATATTGCTCTACTGCCTCACCTATGATTTTATTGCCTTCCTTGATTGCCAGTTTGTGATAAGCTTCATAGGCGAGTTTTATAACATTTTTACCCTGATTATGATTGCGTACCCAACCCTCAAAATAGACAAACCCACCTGCAGATGGATCTAAAACCTGCTGTTTTAGTTCGGCATCATTTATTTGTTGCTCACTTATTTTAAACACTTAACCCCAAGTCTCAATTATAGAAAATAGAATTATAGCACAGGTCTTAAATGT
>UOEW01000210.1_pt1 | contig 16849 bp, 15 predicted proteins | sample 1988701 | NCBI WGS metagenome assembly UOEW01 (sample SAMEA4712195, study PRJEB27164) | hydrothermal vent metagenome | biome: marine basaltic hydrothermal vent biome; feature: marine hydrothermal vent; material: mineral | place: Pacific Ocean | collected 2011-06-14/2011-07-23 | depth 1719 m | reverse complement strand
CTCCTGCGGAGAAAGCAGGCATTATGGCTGGTGATACTTTAATAGCAATTGCAGGCACAGAAATAGAAAACATCTATGATTTCACTTACATTTTACAAGCCCTAAAAGTAGGTAAAACCGTAACTGCTAAGGTCATGCGTGACGGTAAAGTCATTGAACTTGAGATAACCCCTGGTTCCAGACAATAATTCAGAGTGTAAATGTAGTGGCATCCCTTGAGACTGTGATACCGCATCCCAATTATCGTCAGATAGTGCGGGAAAGGCACTGTCCTGGGTGATGCCAGTATTGCAAATCACCCCGTAATAACTACCGTGTTTTGCTATACCCTCTTCCAAAATTTGTTTACAAGCCGCTCTATCACGAATAGAAAGCTGCAAAAACTGACACTGTATTCCAAGCTTGTCCATATACTTTCTATATCCTTTGGGTGATATACATTAAATTGGCTTCAACCTATTGTTTGTGCCATGTATTCTATACCCACTAGTGCAGGTACAGCATTATTATCACAAAACATACTATTACTACAAATAGTAACACTGGTAGTCAGCCAATCTTCACCGCAATCAGCGAATTTTCTCCTAATTTTTCTTACGCCCTAGAATACTTTCACAGTCTGTTAAGGCGAAAGTTGTTAATTTATAAGTTTAACCAATCGGACTTAAATTTACAACCCCTAACCTAACCATATATTAGGGGTTGTAAAAAATTTACCTTGCTTTCTAGTGTTTAAAAAACCACTTCTAGTATGGCATTACCATTTTGACGAACTTCTATTAGCTTTCCTCGTGGGTCGAAATCTAGTAATGGCTTGCCACTTTCTCTCGGAAAGTAAAATTCAATCTCACCCTCTCTGCCATTATCATGATTCACTACAGTGATAGTACCTTTGTTAATACCGCCTACAAAGAGGCTATAGTTGCCAAGTGGTAAGTTTTCAATTTCTACTTCAAACTCTACCTCATATGGCTTCTGTTCAAGTTCGACCTCACCACGAGCTGATGCTATTGATCCAGTATTATTTAAGAATTTTTTGGTTTCAATATAATTGGCATAAGGCGGAGCACCGCTGGCTCCAGGGTTGTTATTGTTGCCAGAACCACCATTATTGCCCGAATTGGAGGTAAGTTCGACTTCAAGTATGGTGTTGCCATTTTGACGAACTTCTATTAACTTTCCTCTTGGGTCAAAATCTAGTAATGGCTTACCAATTTCTTTTGGGAAACGAAACTCTATTTCGCCTTCTCTACCACCATCATCGTTCACCACGGTGATGGCTCCCTTATCAACTCCACCTACATAGAGGCGATAGGTGCCTAGTGGCAAATCTTCGATTTCTACTTCAAACTCAACTTCATTTGGTTCTTGCTCTAGCTCTACTTCACCTCGGGCTGATGCAATTATGCCAGTATTATTAAAGTAAGCCTTGGTTTCAATATCATTGGCAAACGGTGGGGCACCATTGTCTCCTGGGCCGTTGCTTCCACCTGAATCTGGAATAAATTCACTGGTGAAAAGCACCAGACCTGCTTCCTGGATTTCAATAACTTTGTTGCGTGGATCAAAGTCCAAGAGTATGCTGTCTGCATCTACTGGTGACTCAAATTCAATCTTACCCTCTGTGCCTGTGCCTGTATTCGAAACCTGAATTTGACTGCGAATAATGCCATCGACACTAAGGTTATAGCTACCTACAGGAATGTCCTCAACTTCTACTTCAAATTCTGAACTATTTCTATCTTGTTCAAACCTGAAACGTGCATTTCCACTAGGATAAACGCCAGTATTGCCCATAAACTGCTGATATTCTTCATCGGTATCTTGTGGAGTGGTGTTATCTGCAATTCCTCCGCTACAATCAGATCCTTGGATTGCTGTTAGGCGTTGAATTGGTATAATGCCACCTGTGCCACTAATCGAATTTGTAGCAATACCACCACCATTTATAGGGTCAGGGACAATCTCAACAGTGCCATTGTTACAGTCCTCAAAGGTAAAAGATACATTTGCTAAAACAATCTCATTCCTAGTGGTTGGGTCACTAGGCTGTAGGTTTGTGACTCCTGTAACCGTCACTAAATCCATACTTACCGTATTTTCCGCTAAATTGCCCACGCCAATTAGCCACATTGGGTTGCCAACGGTATCATATGTGTACCAGTAGACAACTGCTTGGGGTATACCGTTTTGATCAATAACCTGAAAATCAAAACCCTGGCTCTCATGATCTGGCTGCACCCATAAGCCAGTAAAACTTTTGGTAATAATGACAGCTTGTGTTGGTATGGTTATAAATACGAACAACAATGTAAAAAACATCGCAATTGGTGACTTATACTTTTTTAATTTTGTTTTGTGTTTTATTTTCATATCGCTTCTCTTATATATTATAGGTTCAGTTATTTAAGTAAAATTTCTAGTTTTCTAGTTTTTTTTGAGTTAGTCATCTTCAAAATAATATACGCTAATACCTGCACGTTTCACCCCTTTGGAGCTAGGTGTTTCACCAGTCTTCTCAAACATATAGCTATCTGCATCAACTACACATTTTCTACCATATTCCTGAAGTTTGTGCTTGATATCAGCTAGTATTTCAACGGGGATATTGTCATTGCTAGCAATTAGTTGCAGGCGAGTTTTATCGGAATCTGTGCACTGGTAAATATTGTGATCTATTGTTTCTATTAAATATTGAGTAGCAGAGCCTAGCATCCCAAACTGATAAAGCATATCTTGATCATCACGGGTGACAAAGTATGTACTCCTGAGGCTTATCAGACCATCGGTAGATATTTTGATACTTTTCACTCGCAGCAGCTCATCCTTAATTGCACGTGGTGGCACTCCGCCAGAATAGCTTTCAACCAAGCTACTAAATGATGGAGATGCACCGTCAAAAGTTAAGTTTAATGGTTCGCCATTTTTATTTTTGTACAAGGGGTCGTGTATCCAGCCATCTAAAACCCTTGAGGCCCTATGATACTGATCAATAGTCGTGGTCTTATCTGGATGTGAAGCTTCCAACAAACGATTAACTTCTACACGTGAGAAACCTGTCAAAACTGCAATTCTGGATTTGCTTTGCATTCGTCCTGGCAGCTTGAACTCTTTACGAGCAACTTCAGCATAAGTCCACCGTAACCATTTGGCAGCAGTTTTATAGGCAATCCCATTACGTAATAGTATGCGTACAAGAGGGCTAAATATTTTTACCGCCGTAGTTGCAATGGCAGCTTTTATTCGAGTTGAGTTTAAATTATTGTTATTCATATTTGCAATTATATTTGCAAATGTTATATCTGCAAGTTTTTTTACAAATTTATTAAAAGTATTTTATATCTGAAATACCTAAATTTGCTAATTATTATAGGCTTGAGTTATACCCCGATATGGGACGCTGATATTTTACATTTTTATGGATTCTATTTCTTAATTGCGGCAGTGCTATTTATCTTTGATAGCAAAAACTACTGATACAGGAAGTTTGTTAAGAGTTAGTTAGAGAAAATAACATCCAAGTCCTGATATATAAATGTGAATACAAGTAACTGATGCAGGTATTGAGTTTAGTATGGTTGTTGTTGGTAATAAGGGATACATTCCCACCAATTTTAGTTTTACATATACCTCTTTGCTTAAAAACAAGTTATAATACCTCGTTAAATAAAATAAAATTTGGAGATAGTCATGGGCATTAGTCCGATACAAATTGGTATTATTCTACTTATTGTAGTTTTAATTTTTGGTACTAAGAAGTTGAAAAACATTGGTGGTGATTTGGGTGAGGCGGTTAGAGGTTTCAAGAAGGGCATAAAAGATGAAGACACGCCTGACACCCTGGAAGAAAAACCAGATGTTACGGTTGAAAAAGTTACAAAAAAGACAAAAACCAAAAATTCTGAAAAATCATAATTCTACAGCAGTATAAATAAACATGTTTGATGTAGGTTTTTCAGAAATGTTTATGATTCTGGTGATTGCATTAATTGTAATCGGTCCAGAACGTCTGCCTGCGGTTGCTAAAAAAGTAGGGAAATTTATCGGTAAGGCAAAAAGATCATTTGAAAATATTAAACGCGAAGTACAAAGCGAGCTTGAAACCGAAGAGTTGAATAAACGTTTGGCAGAAAACAACATCCTCCAAGATACTAAAGATGTTGTTAGTGAGATATCAGATGAGCTAAAAAATATTGCAAAAAAAGGTAATGAAAAAATTCCTGAAACCAAGGATTTGAATAGCTAGTGCTTGACTAAGAAATTTCAATGTCTGAACAACAAACTTTCATCTCACACCTGATAGAACTTCGTAGTCGATTAATAAAAGCGGTAGTTACTATTGTAATTATTGTGATTATTCAATTACCTTTTGCTAGTCAAATTTATTCAATAATGGCTCAACCTGTTATGGCATATTTGCCCGAAGGTAGCAGTATGATAGCAACTGGGGTGTTATCTCCTTTTCTTACTCCGTTTAAAATGGTGTTTATCCTTGGTCTGATTATTTCTATGCCAGTTATTCTCTATCAAATTTGGGCATTTATTGCTCCAGGTTTATACAAACACGAGAAAAAAATTGCCAAACCATTACTGTTCTCCAGTATTCTCCTATTTTATTTGGGATGCTTGTTTGCTTATTTTGTTATTTTTCCTATTTTATTTCAGTTTATTCCTTCACTCTCTCCCGCTGGTGTAGATTATATGCCAGATATCAATAGCTATCTTGATATTATGATACGGCTATTCTTTGCTTTTGGTATAGCCTTTGAAATGCCAATTGCAGTTATTTTGATGATACTGATGGGCGTGACTACACCTGAAAAACTAACCAAAAATCGCCCCTATGTCATAGTTGGTGTCTTTGTTATCGGCATGATTCTTACCCCGCCTGATATGATTTCACAAACCTTAATGGCAATTCCAATGTGGTTGTTATTTGAAATAGGCATCATAATGGGCAGAATTCTTAAAAATCGACAAGAGTCCAAAGAGCTCACAGAAACCCCAGATAGTTGATTTTCGTCAAAAGCATGTTAATCACCTATTCGTTATATTGAGTGAGCAACAGATTTATGCTATACTTTTGGGGATTTAAACATTGTTAATTTAAGATAAGGGGACACAAAAATGAAATTTCATATCACACAATGGCTTCTAATAGGTACTTTGGGGCTAGTTATAAACACACAGGCAATTGCGGGGGGAGGTACTACGCTAGCTGGATTAATGAATCCAGTTGAAGTGCTTTATCCAGAAACTCAAGTGCCAACAGTCAGGGCGAGTTCCATGGCGGATGCTGCATTTATGAATGGTTATCTACATGCCAAAGATCGCATGTTTCAGATGGATTATACCCGTAGATTAGCCAGTGGCACAGTTTCTGAACTGGTAGGTGCGGCAGGCTTAAGTACTGACATTCAGTTGCGCTCCATAGGATTTGCCCGTGCTGCCTTAAGGTCGTACTTTGCCGCCTCTGAGGAAACTAAAGTTATCTTGCGCTCGTATGCCAATGGAGTGAATGCCTGGTTGGCAACAAATAGTTTACCAGTTGAATATACAGGGCTGGAAATCTCTACCATCAAACGCTGGAGTCCAATTGACTCTCTTGGGATTGTAAAACTCATAGCCTTTGAGTTGTCCCATGATTTACAGGAACTTGACTGGACAGTTGCCATTGGCACTTTCCAACAGGTAGGGGCAACAGCGGGCTTTGATGGAACAGCATTATTTATGGAAGATTTATATCGCTCAGCCCCACCTGATGATCGGGTTACCGTTCCTGGGTTTTTGGAGTCTATTGGTGGTACTATGCTAAGTGATACTCGTAGCAAAATGAATACAGATAACTTTACCCAGTACTCTAAAGCTGATATTAATTTGGCTAAAGAGATATCAGACACTTGGTCTGCCAGCCCTATTTTAAGCAAATTAAAAAATAATGATAGCAGTGATAAGGGTTCGAATGTATGGGCAATATCCGCAAGTCATACTGAAAATGGTTTTCCGATAGTTGCCAATGACCCGCATTTAAGTCTAGGAACTCCCTCGGTGTTTTATCCTATTCATTTATACGTAGAAAATGACGGCAATGTTGAATACAATGCCGCAGGAGTGGGCTTTCCTGGCGCCCCAGTTATTGCCCAAGGCTGTAATCAACACTTGTGTTGGGGTAGTACCGTACATCCAGTTGATGAAACTGATTTTTACTTTGAAGATATAAAAACCAATATTTTTGGCCTGCCAACTCACACCGTGTATCAAGGTAATGACGAGCCAATTCAGTGGATTTTTCAAATTTATTATGCCAATCAGGTTGGTGATGGCATTATGGATAATATAGAGAATCAAAATATTGGCTTAAATGCTGGAGCTATCACCTTTATTGTTCCAAGAAGGAATAATGGTCCAATCTTAAGTATTGACTCAGAAAATAGTCGTGCGGTAAGTATGCAATATACAGGTTTCAGTGCTACTCAAGAGGTACAGGCCTTTGTGGATATGACCAAAGCTGAAAATATTTTTGAATTCCGCCAGGCAACTACTTACTTTGATGTTGGTTCACAAAATTTTGGGGTAGCCGATATTCATGGCAATATCGGCTATTATACTGGTGCGGAAGTTCCTATACGTGAGGACTTACAAACCATGATGACAGCAGATGGTGTGCCACCCATGTTTATTCGTGATGGTACAGGTGTTCGCAAAAATGAATGGATGTCCATAGCTAATCCACAGGCCAATCAAGCTGAGAAGCACGAAATTATTCCTGAGGCGGAAATGCCACATTGGGAGAACCCAGCTCAAGGCTGGTTTGCCAATGCCAACAATGATCCAATCGGAGTGTCAGTTGATAACAATGTATTAAACCAACTGCGTCCAGATGGTGGGTTATATTATCTTTCCCAAGGTGGTTATTCAGCTTATCGCATGGGTCGAATAGACAGGTTAATAAAAACAGCCATAGCCGCAGGTAAGGTTGATGAAATGGACATGAAAGTATGGCAGTCTAACAGCCAGTCTATGGATGCGGAGCTTATCATGCCACATATTCTAAATGCATTTAACAACGCATCTGATGCAGAAGCATGGGTTGGGATTCAGCAGTTTTTAGCAGATCCAAAGCTATTGGCTACTATTGAAAAATTTAATACCTGGGATTACAGTATGCCCACAGGTGTTGCCGAAGGCTATGACCCATTTGAAAATCCATTTGCACTAGGTGACCCAAGTGCAGAAGAAATTGATTATTCAATAGCAGCAACCATTTATTCAACCTGGCGTTCAATGGCAATTCGCAATACCATTGATGCAACTATCAACGGTATAGATGCAGCTATTGGACAGGATGTGTTATCACCACATTTACCCAGTAGCCAACATGCATTTAATGGGTTTAAAAATCTGTTGGATAACTTTGCAATAGCTCAAGGTTACGGAGCCTCAGGCATTAATTTCTTTACTAATCCCCAGGCACCAACTCGCGAGGATGCCAGAGACTATATTATTTTGGCAAGTCTTAAACAGGCTCTGGACTTATTAGCCAGTGATGAATTCGCTCCTGCCTTTAATAATTCTGACAATATCATGGATTATCGCTGGGGCAAGCTGCATAGAATTGAGTTTTCCCATGTACTTGGATCTAGTTTAACGATTCCTAATGGATTATTTGGATTTAGCACAATTGCAGGACTCGATGGTATACCTAGAGCAGGAGGTTATCAGGTGCTTGATGCATCTGGTCATAATGTTAGAGCCAATAGTTTAAATGGTTTTATGTTTGCTAGTGGTGCTGCTAGGAGATTTGTCGGTGAAATGACTGACCTTGGTCCGGTAATGGCTCAGGTAATCCCTGGTGGGCAAAGTGGTGTTGTTACTAGTGGTCCCTTATATGTCAATCAACTATTTTCATGGCTGGTAAATTCATATCTGCCACTATTTATAGATATTAATTTGATTGATCAAATTGCTGTTGACAGAGAGATGTTTGAACCTTAGATAATAACCCTAATCCCGATATAGAAATGCACGGTATTTTCTATACCGGGATTAGGGTATTAGTAATCTCAACATATTGTTTTACAGTTAAGGTCTCTGGACGAGCCTTGGGATCGATATTTAAATCTTGTAACTGTTGTTCTGAGATAATTTTCTTGAGGTTGTTTTTTATGGTTTTTCGTCTTTGGGCAAAGGCTTGTTTGACTAGAGCCTCAAGTTGGTTTAAATTTACTTTTGCTGGATTGGGTTTTGTGGTCAGGCGGATGATTTGTGAATCTACCTTTGGTCTGGGAATAAATGCTTGTGGTGGTACAATAAATAACTCTTCACAATCAAACGCATATTGTAACATGACACTGAGCCTGCCATAGGCTTTAATGCCAGCGGGAGCACAAATCCGCTTTACTACTTCTTTTTGGAGCATAAATACCATATCGGTAATTTTGTTGGCTTGATACAAAAACTTAATTAGCAATGGTGTAGAAATATTATAGGGTAGATTGCCGATGATACGGGTATTATTATTTGCAATCTTCCATAATAGTGCATCTTGATGATAGATGCTCACGTTGCTATTGTGCTTGAATCTTGCCTGTAGCCCTGGAATCAAATCATTGTCAATTTCAATGAGATTGAGGTTGTCGGTGTACTGCACTAGATAATCGGTTAAGGCTGCTTGCCCTGGACCGATTTCAAATATTTCATCGGTCTTTTGTGGATTGAAAATATTAATAATTCGTTCAATTACAAATTTGTCCTGTAAGAAATTTTGTCCAAATTTTTTCTTTGCCCAAATTTTATCCTGCATGTTGTACTATCTCTCTTGTTAGCTTGATTGCTGCTAGCAAGCTATCTGCGGATGCTATATTTCTGCCTGCAATATCCAGAGCAGTGCCATGATCAACACTGGTTCGAATAAAGGGTAATCCCAAAGTAAGATTAACCGATTGACCAAAGCCAGCATATTTTAATGGAGCTAGTCCCTGATCATGATACATAGCTATAACTACATCATAGTTTTTAAGTTTGCTGGTGGTAAAAAGTGTATCAGCTGGTATTGAGCCATATACCTTAAAGCCATTTTGTTGAAATTGTTGAATAACTGGATTGATAATTTCGATTTCTTCCATACCCAAATGCCCGTCTTCACCTGCATGTGGGTTAAGTCCACATACTGCAATTCTGGGTTGTGCTATCCCAAATTTACTTTGCATGTCCAAAATAACAATATCAATAGTGGTGGTTAAATTTTCTATGGTAATATTACTTGCAACATTCTGTAAAGGTATGTGGGTAGTGACCAATGCTACACGCATGTATTGGTTAAGGAGCATCATAACCACTTTATTAGTATTGCTCAAAGCTGCTAGGTATTCTGTGTGACCAGAAAAATTTATACCTGAGTCATTAATAACACCTTTGTGTAGTGGGCAGGTTACCATCGCAGCATATTTACCACTTATACAGCCATTGGCAGCATAATCCAGCATTGCTAACACATAACTGGAGTTGTGAATATTTAGTTGCCCCAATTGTACAGGCTGCTTGAGGGGTATATGCAAGCAATTGATTCGCTGCTGGTTTTTTTGCTTACGATTGATGACCAGTGGCAGAGCAAATTTGTTTATATGTTGTTCTAATAAAGTTTTATCGCCAATGATGACGCAGTTTTCCAGTTGCTTATCTATTGCCAGTTTGGTAACAAGTTCAACCCCGATGCCAGCTGGCTCACCTAAGGTTATGGCTATTGGTTTTGACACTTATATGCGAATATCTACAAATGCCTCGCCACGAATTTCCCGTACCCAGCTTTCTACCTCTTCGCTCATTTTTCTGGCACGAATGGCTTGTCTGGCTTTATCACGTTTTATGTTATCAGTTACATCATTTTCACGTTTCCCCAGACGTTGCACAATATGCCATCCTGCCTGTGTCTGGAATGGGCTAGACATATCACTGTCTTCCAACTCTTTGAGTACATCACCAAATCTTTGCCCAAACTCATTTATTTGAAACCAGCCCAAGTCACCGCCTAATGCTGCTGAGTTAACATCGTCTGATTTTTCTTCAGCTAATTTAGCAAAATCTTCTCCTTGCTGGATTCTATTATGTAATTCATTGATGATTCTCATGCCTTGGGCAGGTGTCACTAGCTCGGTATTCATTATCATTATATGACGGGCATTGTATTGGGTTATCATCTTTTTCGTTTGCTCACGAGTATCGCTTAATTTAATGATGTGAAAGCCACTTGCACTTCTAATTGGATGGGTATACTCACCTATTTTCATGGATTTAATTTGATCTGAAAATAAAGTAGGCAACTCATTGTTGGCACGCCAGCCTAAATCTCCACCTTCTGTAGCTTTTTGACCAGCAGAATATAAAATTGCCAGGTTGGCAAAGTCATCACCTTGTTCCAGTGAGTTATATATGCCTTCCATTTTTGCTTTGGCAGCGTTTACGGTTTTGGTATCGGCATCACTATTAATAGGAATCAATATATGTCCGAGTCTTACTTCCGTTTGGGAAAATTGATTGTCTGCCAGAAATAAATCAATTTCATTTTCACTGACTTTCACGTTTTGATTTGCCAGACCATTTCTGATTTTTTCTGCCTTTAATTCTTTACGCATATCAGTACGGAATTCCGCAAAACTCATACCATCATTCTCTATTGCCATTTGCATTTGTTGTAAAGTTAGCTTATTTTGACTTGCTACTTGAGATAAGGCGGTGTCTACATCAGCTTCAGAAATTCGTACCCCTGCCTGATCAGCTTGTTGTATTTGTAATTCCTGTACTATCAATCTTTCCAATACCTGCTTGTCCAAAATAGATTTAGGTGGTAATTGGGTTCCATTTACTTTGAATTGCTGAATAATATTGTTAACAGATCTATCCAGTTCGGAGCGTAAAATCACCCCTTCCTCCACAATTGCGACAATTTCATCTAATAATTGCTCTTGTGCGACTACGTTCATATTGTTATTTATACCTTGTAAAAATAACAGGCTTAAAATTAATAATTTTTTCATGTTTTTAAAACTCCTCTGAATAACCCAGAATTGATTGTTTTAGTAAACGTCTTGGTTTGCGTCCAATTGCACCCAAACCATTTAGTTGTAGTTCAAAAAATATTCCATTGTTTACATCACCTTCTTCATTAAATATATAACGTCTGGCAACTATTCTAGCTGCCCAGCAACAGCTTTTGTGCTCAAAGCCCGCAATGGCTTCTATAGTGGCACGTTCCTGTATTGAGTAATTCCATCTTGCGATAAAACGGTTGTTTGTTCCAATTGGTAGGACAACGGATGAGTCTAACTGTTCAATTTTACCTCTTCTAAACCTGTAGGCGAAGTTAAATAAAGAATTATTTTCACCTTTGTGCTGAAATTTAACCAAAGCACGCTCAGATTTATCAATTTCAGTATCCCAATGTACACTCATGGTTGCTTTCCAGTTTCGATAAAAATAGTTGAACTCGGTAATAATAGGCGATGTATCTCGTGTCTCTACGCTATCATCTAGCTGTACTCTTCTGTCAGAAAAATAGGCAATTTGTCCCAGGGTTATATTCCACTTTTCATTACCGGTTGTATCGAAGTGTCTTTGGGAAACACCTACAGATATTTGATTGGCATCAGCCTGTCGATCAACTCCTGAAAAGGAATTGCTTTGATATAACAGACCTGTACCAAAGGTGAGATTGTTAGTGTTAAATAATGGAATATTTTGCTGATCTTGATATGGTACATATAAATAAAACAGTCTTGGCTCCAGACTGCTAAAGCTGCCATCTGTGAACTGTTTTTCAAAATTAACCGTATAATCTAATGAGACAATGGGCAAGGAACGGTTACTGTCGAGGTCGGTTATCAGCGGGTGCGGTGTACCTGAATAATCCCAGTTAGTATATCTATAGGCAAGTTTTGGAGTAAATTTAGAGTGGCTATTTTGAAAGGTCTTAGCAATATATGGAGTAACATCCAGCCTATAGGTATTTATCGAGCTTTCTCTAAATAAATTAACCCAGCTTGAGTCTAGCCCATAGTTTAAGGTAGTCATATAATTATTATTAAACCATGAGTATTCTAACCGAGGTAAGGATTGATATGGTTGTCGATTCAGGGGTATAGCCTCACTAATAATCTGATAGTCATTTAGTTGACCTTTAAATTGCCAGTTATCTCCAAAACCATTAATATTTAAAAAAGAATATAAATATGATTGTGATGTTGCATAAATATTGTTGCCAAAGTCTTCAAAATACTGTCTATCTGAGACATTGTTAAGGCGTGAGTTAAGTGACCAGTTGCTATTAAAAGACTGCCGATGTTTAAATTCTGCATAGCCTCTATCTATTTTATCAATCTTATCCGATGGTAAGTAATCGGCATAAATCTCACCGGTATAATTTGTGCCCATATAACGAAATTCTGCACCCAGCATGACCCCGCGCTTGGATAAGTACCGTGGAGTTAAGGTTGCATCCATATTTTCGGCAATGTTTATATAGTACGGCAAGGCAATATCAAAGCCATTATTGGATGAGTTCTTAACATCTGGGATTAAAAAACCAGACTTTCTTTGATTGCTCAGTGGCATTTTTGCATAAGGGAAATACAGTAATGGCACCCCCTTAAACCTTAGAGTCATTTTTCTAAACGTACCAACTTGTTTTTGTTGGTCTAAATCTGCCGAGCCTGCCTTAATATACCACTGTCGATTATCTGCTGGACAGGTAGAATATGTCAATCCAGTCAGGTAACTGGTTTTTTTATCTGTAGTTAATAGCTTGGCCTCGCCATTTGCTTGAGAGTCTTTAAGCAGATACGAAACCTTAGACATGCTGGCAGTTTCTTTGCTCATATCTATTTTTGCATTTTGTGCCTTAATAGTCTGATTTTCATCAGAGTAGACTAATGGTGACTCTATGGTGATAGTTTGCTGGTTATCATCATAGTGCAACTCTTTGGTTGTAACCCTTTGTTTGCCCATGCTGATACATACATCGCCGCCAACTCTGAGAATGCCATCCTCAGTCGGGATAAAATTTAAGGCATCAATGGTAGTAAATTCAGATTGAGAATTATTCCCACAAATTGCAGTACCTTCTTCTGCTATAACAGAACTTGAGCATGTTGCAACGCTATTTGCAGCTAGGCAAATATTACATATAACAATAATAATTAATTTATTCATATAAACTTTTGTTAAATTTCATTTTTCTATTTTACAATGGTAGCGACTTATTTTAATATGTGTAATGGATAATGTCTGCGGATATTTATGTTTTTTGTTCTGAATTCTGATTTATATCTGGATTTGGGTTTATTTTTTTCAAAAAAGAGGATTTAATTATGGCTAGTAAATTTGTAATGAGTAAAGGTAAAGATGGTAAGGACTATTTTGTATTAAAAGCAGGTAATGGCGAGGTTATTTTACAATCTCAAGGTTACAAGTCTGCATCAGGCTGTGAAAATGGTATAGAGTCAGTGCGTACCAACTCACAAGATGAATCTAAGTTTGAATGCAGAGAAGCAAAAGATGGTCGTACATATTTTGTTTTAAGAGCAAGCAATGGACAGGAAATCGCTCGAAGTCAACTGTATAAAACCACTAGTGGTTGTGACAATGGCCAGGCATCTGTTGCAAAAAATGCACCTGATGCTGTAGTTGTTGACGAGAGATAGAACCATAAAGAGAGTGCAATTACTTGTGCTCTTTTTTATACCCCTAAACACGAATTAGAGCCTACTTAATGAGCTGGTATGAAGATGATGAGTTGTGGGAGCAGTTTTATGCCTGCATGTTTGATGATGCTAGCTTTGAATTAGCACAAGCCCAAGTGCCAATGTTGTTATCATTGGTTAATCACCCAGTCAATTCTGTGCTTGATTTAGGCTGTGGTCCTGGTCGCCATTGTCTAGCTCTTGCCAAAATGGAGTTTGAGGTAACTGGTATTGACAGCAGCAAATACTTATTGGCAAAAGCAATTAACAAGGCTGAATCCTCACAATTAAATCCACAGTTTATTCTTACAGATATGCTAGATTTCCAGCCAGAAAAGAAATTTGATTTAATTATAAACATGTTTAATTCCTTTGGATATTTTGATGCTCAGGAAAAAAACCAATTACTAATTAATCAAACCTTTAATAATCTTGGCAGCACTGGTACTTTTATTATTGATACAGTTGGCAAGGAAATTCTTGCACGAAATATTGAACCAGTGCATTTAACCGAGTACAGCAATGGTGATTTAAGGATTGAGCGTCCTGCATTGATCAATAATATGCAGATATTTTCCAATGAATGGATTCTGGTCAGTGGCAATACGGTTTTTCGCAGAAATTACCAACATTATATTTATACCGCTATGGAACTCAGTGAAATGTGCTATCAAGCTGGTTTTGACAATGTAGATGTTTATGGTTCTCTTGTGGGTGATGAGTACACTTTAGAGTCTGAGGGACTAGTTGTTGTTGCTCAAAAAACCATAAATCCCTAATCTGCACATCTCATAGGAGTGCAGAAAATTTTAAGATACAACAGCGAGCCATTTTGCTCTATTCTCGGTCAAGCACTAAATAATTTAACCAGCGAATTCAAATATTGCTTTCAATATAAAGAAGAAGATAATAGACAGTATAGCACCAGCAGGGATTGTAATTACCCATGAGGTAAATATGCCCCTTACTACGGTTAAGTTAATTGCACTTATGCCTTTTGCCATACCTACACCCAGCACTGCCCCAACCAGTGTATGGGTGGTGGAAATTGGCATGCCTGTTGAAGATGCAACCACAATTGTCATGGAGGCAGCTAGTTCAGCGGCAAATCCTCTTGATGGTGTTAGATGTGTAATTTTTCTGCCAACCGTGGCCATTACTTTGCGACCATACGTTGCCAGACCAATAACAATACCAATGCCGCCAAGCACTAAAATCCAGGTGTCAAGAGCAGCTTTGCCAGTAATTGCTCCGGTTTTAGCCGTGGAAACAACTGCTGCCAAGGGGCCAACTGCATTAGCTACATCATTTGAACCATGTGCAAAAGCTAGACCACAAGCGGTAACAACCATTAAAATGGCGAATACTTTTTCAACTGTATGAAAATGAAACTCTTTTTCTTTTTCTGCATCAGGTTTAATTTTTGCAATAAAAATAGCGGCAATAATAGCAACAACAATACCAATAACAGCGGCATATAAGTATGAGTCAGCAGGTGACATTTGAATATCTATTACATGTTTTAAACCCTTTTGAATAGTTAACAAGGTTAAAAAGAACGCAGTTAAGAATATATAAACAGGCACATATTGTTTAGCTTTTTTCAATGGATCATCGGTACGTAAAATTAGTACTTGTACACTTTGAAATAGCAAAAAAGCCATGATGCCAGAAGTCAATGGTGAAACTACCCAGCTCATGACAATATTACCAACCTTGGACCAATTTACCGCATCCATACCAATACCCACAGCTGCAAAACCGACAACGGCTCCTACAATTGAGTGGGTGGTGGAAACAGGCCAGCCTTTTCTGGAGGCAATTAATAGCCATATTCCTGCTGCCAGCAAAGATGCCAACATGCCATAAATTAGCAACTCTGGAGAGCCCTCAAAAGTAGCAGGATCGACAATACCTTTTCTAATCGTTGACGTTACTGCCCCGCCAGCTAAAATAGCTCCACTAAACTCAAAGATTGCGGCAATGATTATTGCGGTTTTTACCGTAATAGCTTTAGAACCAACTGATGTTGCCATTGCATTTGCCACATCATTTGCACCAATTCCCCATGCCATAAACAGGCCAAAAACGGCCGCTAGACCAATATAAACAACTTGATATTCCACTGTGATTTCCTCGTTTTTTTATTTTGCTAGTAAAATTTCTAGACGACGACCAACTCGTTCTGACATATCCGCAATTGCACCAACTTTATCTATAAGTTTATACAAAAACATCACGTCAATCGGTGGCAATTCTTTTTCAATTTTAAACAGTTCTTGCTGGATTAAGTCCTGCTTTTCATCATTTTTGGTTTCAATCTCATCCAATCTATTAATCAAGTCCTGAACTAGTTTAGCCTCTGCTCCACGAAAACCAGTTTCATATAACTCATCTAACTCGTGGACACTTTGTTGGGCTGATTTTGCTGCTTTGATACTTAGCTCTACAAATTTAATAAATTCAGCATACATTTGTGTGGGAATTTGGATTTTTCTCTGTTTTATCATACCCGATATACTCTTGGCAAGATTGGCAATTTTATCTTGTACCAAAACCAGTTCTAACAAATCCTGCCTAGGAACCGGCATAAACAAACTTTTGGGCAGGTTTGAACGAATTTTTAGCTTCTGACTGTCTGCTTTATTCTCCAAACGCCTGATTTCCTCATTGATAGAGTTTACCTTGTCCCAATCATTTAAGTTGGCAGCGACAAAAAGCGATACTAACAAAGTGGCACTTTCACATGCAGTATCGATATGTCGTTGAATTGGATGTACAGGAGATTTTCCTAGCATCTCTGCAATAATATTTTTCACCGTAATTCTCTCTGGTTGTTAATAATTAAGGTCGATATTTTAACTGAAACTACTAGATTGTTTCAGTTTAGAGTGCTTTTTCTGAAAAAAATATAAATAGTGATGTTAAAAAGCTACACTTGTAACATAAACGTCATACTTCCTAACCTTACATTTCTATGAAAAATGCAGGTTAACTTATACTTTGTTTACATTTCCAGAAAATCAACTATTTGCTTTCGTTAAGACTTTGTTATATGATATTGGCTCTTATTTAATGTAGAGGGTTTTTAGTTATGGGTATGATGTCAGAGTTTA
>UOEW01000177.1_pt1 | contig 17721 bp, 17 predicted proteins | sample 1988701 | NCBI WGS metagenome assembly UOEW01 (sample SAMEA4712195, study PRJEB27164) | hydrothermal vent metagenome | biome: marine basaltic hydrothermal vent biome; feature: marine hydrothermal vent; material: mineral | place: Pacific Ocean | collected 2011-06-14/2011-07-23 | depth 1719 m | reverse complement strand
ATTGCTACAATTTGCAGCTCATTGGTACGATTGTGTTCATATAATGCTCTTAAAATATTACGTCCGACTCGACCATAACCATTAATAGCGACTCTAATTGGCATAAATATCTCCTATGTTTATTTAGGTTGGGTTTAATTAGTGCTTGACTGAGAAAGAGTATTCTACTGCGGAAAGCTAGATTTTTCTCAAAACCAGACTTTCCCTCGTTACGAATACTTTCTCGGTCAAGCACTAATTAGTGCTTGACCGAGAAAGAGTATTCTACTGCGGAAAAGCTGGATTTTGCCAAAATTCCTCCTTATTTTCGTCAAATAGCCAGCTATTCTCCTCAAATAATGAGAAATTTTGCTCAAAACCAGACTTTCCCTCGCTACGAATACTTTCTCGGTCAAGCACTAAATTAGGATAATTTTACTTGGTTTTGTAAATTGTTCAAGTGAATGCGGTATTCATAACTAAAAATGGTGAAAATGTAGTGCATAGTTAATTACTGCCTTAATCTCAAATGCATTTGTTCATGTGGAATATCATCTTCTAAATAGTAATGACCAGTACTGATAAAGCCCAAATTTTTATAAAATTCAGTTAGATATGATTGAGCTGAAATTTCGATAGTTGTACCAGCAAACTTTGTTTGGCAGTATTGGATGCAGTGATGCATGATGTGTGTTGCCAGTTTATTTTTTCTGAAATTTGCAGCGACAACCACCCGTCCTATGTGGCATTGATTTTTAGTTGCGGGAATGATTCTGGCATATGCACATACTTGTTGCTGCTGTTTGATAAAAATATGGATAGATTGTTGGTCTATTCCATCAATATCCTGATAAGGGCAGTTTTGCTCCACACAAAACACCTGCATTCGCAGTGCTAAAATAGAGTATAGTTCGGTTTTAGTTAGTTCAGCAAAAGTTTTTGTTACTACTGGATTAAAATTTACCATTTGTCACGTTTTTTTAACGATAGGTGTGTTATTCTAGCACTATTATATAAAGATGATAGTGTTATGAAAAAATTATTTAAATGGATGGTTGGAATATTAATAAGTCTGGTTGTATTGGTGGTCATTGCTGCGGTTGTTTTGCCTTTGGTATTGGATCCTAATGATCATAAAGATAGGATAGAGGGTGAAATTCAACAGCAGATAGGACGACAGGCACAGTTAAATGGTGAGATTCAGTGGTCGGTTTTTCCTTGGTTGGCTTTGACATTTAATGATGTTGACATTAAAAATGCGACGGGATTTAAGGGGGATAATCTGGCTAAAATACAAACACTGTCTGCCCGAGTCAAGTTGTTACCTTTATTAAAACAGAATGTAGAAATTGGGCGTGTTGTCATTGATACTGCGGAGTTTACTCTACAGGTTAATAAACAAGGTCACAGTAACTGGCAAAGTATTTTAGATAATCTAAACTCAGGCAATGATACTAAGCAGGAATCAGGCTCCCCAAGTGATAAATTTAGCATTGCAGGTATTAGCCTGAATAATATCACCTTAAACTATTTTGACTCTCAAGCTGGTATGACCCTCAATATTAGTAAACTTGAGCTAACTACCAGTGAAATAGCTATAAACTCTTTAGTTACAATCGCTACATCGATGCAAATTTTAATGCCTGATTCTGGCTTAAATATTAATCTCACCTCGGATATTATTGCTAAAAATTTATTATCTGATGAGGGTATTGAATTTAGCATCAATAACTTTAAAGTAGCTGGTCAATTAAGCAGTGACAGTCCTATACCGCTAGATATTAATGCTACTCAGGTTGGTGTAATAAATTTGGCAAAAGACACACTATTATTTCCTAAGGTTATTATAACTGCTGGTGATGCCCAAATTACCAGTGATATATCTGGGAGCAATATCAGCCAGAATATGAGCTTGTCTGGGTCTTATAGCCTGGCATCTTTTAACCTCAATAAGTTTATGGCAAGCTTGCTGGGTTCACCACTTGTTAGTTCCGATATATTTGCAGATTTTTCCAGCACGGGTAAGTGGCTACTTAGTGGCAATCATTTAAAACTGGCTGATTTGGTGATTAAATTTGATAAAACCGTGATTAATGGCAGTACTGATATTAAGGATTTAGACAATTTAAGGGGGAAGTTTGGGTTGAATATTAATCAGCTTAATATAGATGACTTTGTGGGTGATGAGGACAGTTCTGCCTCAGGCAGTAATAACCCTGCAAATAGTGAAATAAATTTTGGCAATTTAACTGGCTCAATTAATATAGACTCCTTAACTGCAAGTGGTACCAAAATTGACAATGTAAAGATGCAGGTTAAAACTAATGGTGCTAAAATGGTGCTGGAGCCAGTTACCGCTGATTTTTATCAGGGCATGCTGGTAACGGCAGTGAGAGTTAATACTAAAGCCAAAAGCAATAAAATAATTGTTGAACATAAAATGAATAAAATTCAGGCAGGTCCATTGTTAACTGATCTGGCTGGTAGTGAGTTACTTACGGGTATTGGTAATCTTGATATTAATTTAAATATTGATGAGCCTTTTAGTGAAATACCGCTAAAAACTGCACATGGACAAATAAACTATACACTTGCAGATGGTGCAATATATGGTGTAGATGTGTTTGGTATGATGCAAACTGGGTTAAGCATGTTATATCCTGAGCTTAAGCAGGAAGAAGATGATGGCATCAAAAAAACTAGTTTCGCCCTGATGCAACTGGATGCAGATATTAATGCTGGCATTATCACTACCAGAGTGTTAAAAATTGAGTCTCCATACTTGCAAATAACTGGCGAGGTAACTATTGATTTAATCAATATGAGCATAGATGGTACTATTGAGCCAGTGTTACTGGATATTCCTGATCAACTGGTTTCCGATAAATATACTAAACTATTGAATATCCCAATACCAGTAGCTGTAAGTGGCTCGTTGCTGGAACCAGACATCAAAATTGATGCTAAAAAGTTGCTGCTTGCTACCCAGAAGGAGCGTATTGATAAGGAAAAAGATAAATTAAAAGGTAAGTTGCTGGACTCTTTATTTGGCAAGGATAAAGATAAGTAAATTCATCTATGAATTTGAACTAAAAAAGCTTACCTGTGGTTTGATTCTGGAGTTGTTAAACTGGATTAAATATCTGGCAAGAAATAAGCCCGTTACTAGTCCGATGATGCCACCGACATCTGTATTCAAATTGAACCAAGCAAAGGAATAATAGCCAGCAATTAGCAACAGTACAATTAACATAATAGGCAAACCATATAGAATCAGGGCTAGTTTAAATAACTGGGATTCGTTGAATTTTATTCCTACAATATCACCAATACTTGGTTTGTCATTAAAAAATTTATTTTTATCATCAAGATGACTGTATTTTGTCTGCTCTTTATTTAGGGCGACAGATAAAATTCCATCATGATTTCTGTGAAACAGAAAATTTAAAAAACTATCATGACAACGACTCTTACAATCAGAGCATTGTGTGTCTGGCTCTAATTTCAAGGTAACTTTTGCAGCGTCTATCTGCAAAATTTTGGCAATTTTAATCAATCGCTAATATTCTTGATTAATAGTGGGCTTAGTTGGTTATTTGTTGTTTGTACAGATTGGTTGATAAGAATCAAGTATGGCGTATTCAAATTGTGAGAAAAACTCTGATTATAGCTTCCAGAATATCCAGAAGAGGTTGATGGAAATCTACTTAAATATGGCGGTGGTAATAAGGTTTTGCTACTGGCAGCCATAGTTGCGGAAATATCTGGCTCTATAATTGATTTAGTTGTATTGATATGTACTTTGGCAGTATTTAATATTGACTCATGACTATTTTCAATGCCTTGGGTCTGTAACATAAATATCGACATAAAAGCTACGCTTGCGGCAATTCCCACGCCCATCACTGGCTTTAACCAACGATTAACTTGAACTTTTTTAGGGGTAGTTGTCTGTTGTTGGTAACCTTTTTGCTCATATGTTAGTTGCCTGCTAACTCGATTGGCAATATCAATCACTAATGGCTCTTGTGTTTCTTTCTGTAAACATGACTTGATTAGGTGGTAATTACTCCATGTTTGCGACAAAGACTTATCTGCTGCCATGCGTTTTAATAAAAACTTACTGGCATTGACTTCTAGTTCACCATCCATTAGGTTTGATATTTTTTGATTTGATTTATCTGACATAGTTTGTTCTCTTGTATTCTTGTTGTAACAATGGTTTTAGGGCATTGTCAACCGCATCTCTAGCTCTAAATATTCTGGACCGCACAGTGCCGATTGGGCACTGCATTGTTTCGGCTATTTCTTCATAACTCAAACCATCAACTTCTCTTAGCATAATTGCTTGCTTGAGATCATCTGGCAAACCCTCTATTGAGTCATGTACAACTTTTTCTATCTCCTGACGCTCATATTCAGCATCTGGCGTATCAAAATTCTGCTGTTCAAACCCGCCAGAATAATTTTCAGCATCTACTGGCTCAATATCTGAGTTCTGAATTCTTCTACCTTTGGCAACCAGATGGTTTTTTGCGGTATTAATTGCAATTCTATAAATCCATGTATAAAAGGCAGAATCACCTCTAAAGTTTGGTAAGGCTTTATAAACCTTGATAAACACATCCTGGGTAATATCCTGAATTTCGTGATAATCCTTAATAAGTTTTGAAATTACACCACCAACTTTTTGCTGATAACGCTGAACTAACAATTCAAATGCCTTGATATCGCCTTTTTGTGCTTGTTTAACTAGTTCTAAATCTATCGCCTTTTCAGACATATCTTTGTGTTTATCCTGTTTTATATTCATTCTTGGTTTCTATGACATTGTCTTGGTAAAAAAGTTTAACAAATTTTTAATATTTTGATTATTAGCACTAGTGCGTGCCCATTAGTGCTACTCGTTCTTGTAGCAGTTGCTCTATATCCTCCTGGGGCATTGGTCTGGCAAATAGATAGCCTTGGAAATACTCGCATCCTCGTTCTAGTAAATATTCTCTTTGCTCTTCTGTTTCAACTCCTTCAGCTATGAGCTTGCGATTTAACCGTTTGGCAATATCAATGGTTGCATCTAAAATTGCTTCATCCTCAGGGTTAAGTCCAATATTGCTAACAAAAGACTGGTCAATTTTAATATATTTGGCAGGAATTTTTTTAATATAATCCAAACTTGAATGCCCTGTACCAAAATCATCTATAGACAGTGTGCAGCCAATGTCAACTATTTGGTTTAATGCGGTAACTAGATTAGGTATTTTATCTAGGCTTATGGTTTCAGTTATTTCAAAATCAATATCATGGGGGTGAGCACCTGAGGAATTAATTATTTGTTTCAGTTTTTTGGGTAATGCTAAATCCATTAATTGCACTGCCGATAGGTTTATTGAGCATGAAAGTTCTAAACCATATTTTTCTTGCCAATGCACAACCATTTTACATGAATATTTGGTTACATAGTCACCAATGTCGTGAATTAAACCTGTTTCCTCAGCTAGTGGAATAAAATACTCTGGATTAATCATACCAATTTCAGGGTCAATCCACCTAACAAGTGCCTCAAAACCTATAATATCTTCTGTTAGGGCATTAATTTTAGGCTGGAAAAAAACCTTTATATGGTTTTCAGTAATGGCTTTTTTAAGGTTCTCGAACATTTGGGTTTTTTGTTTTAATGCCTGTCCAGTTTCTGAGCACTTAAATACCACAAAATTATTATTGCCTGCAAGTTTTGCATCATACATTGCTAGGTCTGCATTTTTCATCATACTTGAGACAGTTTGACCATCATCAGGAAAAATTGATATGCCAATATTAAAGTTCACATTTGCATCTTCACCATTGCTTAGCAGTACTGGGTTATTAAGCTTTTCCATCAGTTCAGATACTATATATTTAACCAGATTTCTATCTGTATGAGGTTGTAGTAAAACTACGAATTCATCCCTAGATAGTCTATACACCTGACCTTTTGACCTGATGCTTTTCACAATGATTTGGGCAAGACTAACAATAATTTGATTGGTTAACTCTATCCCAATATTTTTATTAAAATAGTTTATGTTATCAAAATCTATTATCATAAGTGACAAATACTTCCCTTCACTGATACCCGTCTCAATAATAGTGGTAAGCTTTTTGGTCATGGCACTTCTATTTGGTAAACCTGTTAAGTTGTCCACTAGACCCGCTATTTCTCGTTGTTCAACTACATTTTTTTGAAATAAACTCAATTTACACTGATTTGCCAGTGCGTTTAACAATACCGAGATAGTTTGCCATGAGTCAATTTTATTCTGCCCACCTGCAACAATTGCACCATATATATTGTTATGGTGCAGTATCGGATACACACAAAATGATTGTAGGTTATTGGCATCAAGAATTTTTATGTACTCACTCATTCTATTTCTGCTTCTATCTATTTGTAACTCTTTATTGTTTTTTAAAATTGATAACAAGGAACTAGATGAGTTATTTAGAAACTGGTTTACAGAATCATTGTCACCAGCACTAACTGGTTTTATCAACTTGTTGTGCTGATATTCAAGAAATAGGAGGAATTTCAGCTGTAAAGACTTTCTAATTGTGTCCAGTAAAATAGGAAAATCAAGGGAGCTGCTGATAGTTTTATGAATGCTGGTTAAATGCTTAAATACAGTGTCAGATACACCTTGTATATTTTCCAAAGTCAGGACACCTAAATATACTATCTCTCCATTTAAAACGCCCATTTGATAATTGGCTTTAAGGTTCAGAGTATTATTGAAGTTTTTATATTTAATAATAAATGTAGTATTTTCTTTTGATACTATTTCTTTTATATAGTTTTGGTACTGTTTATGATTGGCTTTATCATCAAAAAATTGCCATGGTTGGCCTATTATTTTTGATTCTTTTAGTTGTATCAAGTCTAAAAGTGCTTGATTTATGTGAGTTATTTGGTGATTGCTTGCATTAACCACCAATTTTGCCTGTAAACAGTCCACAAAAAATATATTCCATAACTCCTGTGAGTCCATAGCTGGCTTAGGATTTTTTGCTAAGGCACTGGTTAACAGAAGTGTACCTAACTTCATTTCTAGCTCTAAATTTGCCAGAGGCTCAAACAGTATAATATCTGCAAATTGTTGGAGCTGGTTATATAACACCGCTGGTAATGGAAAGTCTTTTTTGATTAGTAGAATAACTTTTATTTGTGGATAGTCACTAATAAGCTGCTGTAAACCTTCGATAGAGTGCAATATTTTGGTCGAACATTCCACCACTAAAACGTCAATATTTTTTGACTCTAAGATATTTGCCGTTTCATTAATATTTTTAGCTGAGTAAATCCTCTGGCATTTTTTATCTTCAAAGTAATTAAATATTAACCCTCTTTCAGTGTTAAGACTCAGGCAGATGAGTACATTTTTACCTGATAAATTACTCATTAGCCAATAACCACTTAGAGTCTCTTAATTTATATTTTTGTGTATATTGGTTGCCTAGTTGGATTTCTTCAGCATTAGCAGTTAAAAAATTGAAGTTTGTATCCTTATTGATAAGAAATAAAAACCGTGTATTTTTATTTACCTTTAGATAAGCACTAGATGTAGGTAGAGTTGATTTAATTTCAAGTAAATTCCGAGCATTAACTCCTGGAAACACGTAGACAGCAAAATAATGATTTTTGGTAGCATATTTGAGTGCCTCCAAGACTGTTTTGGTACCTGGCAATGGCATTTGTCTTGATTGTATATTTACCAAACCTAAATCTGACCAAATATAAATAGCTAGCCCTGAACGTACTGAGATTTGCCGTAACGCTCCTATGATTTGTTCTAAACTGTTACTTGCTATATATTGAAACGACTTAGCAGATTGAATTTGTCGTTCTATTTTATTTATGGTGGAGAGCGAGAGTAATGACATGATTTTTTACATTGTCTCTGTAGGTATATGCTCACCTTTATACGGGGCTAGTATAGTTTCTATTTTGGTTCTAGCCTTCTCCATTTCACTATTATCTGAGAACTGCACTCCAATTCCAGAGCGTTTAAGTCCACTGGCACCAGATGGAGTAACCCAAATTACTTTGCCAGTTACAGGGAATTTTTCTTCTCCCATCAGTGACAATAGTAAAAAAACATCATCCCCTAAGTCATAAATATTGCTGGTTTTCACAAACACACCACCATTTTCTATAAACGGCATATACAGCTTATGTAGCTCAGCTACATCTTTAATTTCACACGACAGTATTCCTTTCTTGCCTATTTTTGCACCCATAAATGTCATATTTTCTATCCCCGTACTTTGGTACCTGAGCAAAAATGGAAGAATCTACGTGATTTCTATTCTCATTAAGGTACTATTTGTCAATTTATATCAATTCGGTAAGAATGTAACCCATACTAGGAGTTTGTCCGAGAATAAAAACCTACTGCGAAAAGGCTGTTTCTCGCTACAATTTCTATTCTCGGACAAGCTCCTAGGGTATTTTAAAATCATGTTGCCAATTAATCAATAATTCTTCAATAAGCAACTCAGTTTTTAATGCTGTTTCAGCACGTGCTATACATTTGTATATATTATGTAAGAATTTTAATGTTTTGGTGTCAAAATTTTGTACCTGCAAATAGCTATTATCAAAATCTACACTCTTGGGTGAATATTCTGGATTAAGCCCATTGTTTATTTTTAATAGGGTTAAAAAATATGCTGCAATATATCTCAAATTGCCTAGTAGTTCATTTACATGCCAGTGTTTGCTTATATCCAAAACTGATTTTTGCTTATTTCTCAATTGATTTAAATCATCTAACATACTAGTAACACTCTCAAGCGTATCATTTAATAATATATTTTTTGCAACAATTGGTGCTCCATTAGCCAACAATAAACTTAACTGAATTTCTGCAGATGATTTTGTGGCAATACTACTTAGCCAGTCCCTTGCCACATTAGGCCTAGGTGCTGAAATATTTATCTTATTACAACGACTTTTTATGGTTGGTAAAAGATATGCTATTTCACTGGTAGTTAAGATAATTACTACTTTGGCAGGTGGTTCTTCCAAAGTTTTTAACAGTGCATTGGCTGATGCTTTATTCATCTTCTCTGCATCTTCAATGATAACTACCCGATGTTGATTTCTGCTGGAGCTAAGTATTATATCTTTAGATAACTGCCGAATTTGTTCTACTTTTATAATAGCTTTTTCTGCAGCTATAGTGATTAAATCAGTATGACTGCCTGCTTTGACCAGATTGCATCCAGTACAAACATTACAAACACCTGATTCTAACAGTTGTTCACATAAGGCAATATGAGCCATTTGGTTAGCTAGTTCCAACTTGCCCAGTCCTTTTGCTCCAGATAATAATATTGCATGCGGAACCTGTTGCTTAAGAACCAATTGCTGCCAATGACTTATATTATCTTGTAACCAGGGATAAGCTCTCATAGCAGCCTATCTTGCATGGTTGTAAATGCCTGCTCAATCGCAACCGTCACTTGTTTTAATGGCATTGATGCATCAACTACGGCATATCTATGTGCTTCTAAAGCGGCTTTTTTTCTGTAAGCCTTGGTGATTCTGGTAAAAAACTCTATATCTTCCTGTTCGATTCTATCTGCCTGTCCTTTATTTTTCAGATTTCTGTTTCTGATTCGCTCTAATCCGATTGCTGGTTCTACATCCATCAATATAGTGAAATCTGCCTGCATATTGGCAACGATAAAATCATCAAGCCATTGCACTACCTCGAACCCTAGTTGCCTGCCACCTCCCTGGTAGGCGTAGCTAGCATCAACATAGCGATCAGATATGACCCATTTTCCTGCTTTTAAGGCTGGTTTGATTATATTTTCAATATGTTCATTGCGTGATGCAAACATCAATAATAGCTCAGTTTTGGCGTGTAAAGACTCTGAATATAACAAAATACCCCTAATTTTTTCCGCAATTGGCTCTCCTCCTGGCTCTCTGGTACAAATATATTCCACATTCCAGCTATCTAAAATTTCACATATTATTTTTAATGCAGTGGTTTTGCCTGCTCCCTCACTGCCTTCCAAGGTAATTAATCTGGCTGTCATTATAGTTTAACACCTGTTAAATACTTTTTTACCGCTTTTTTGTGCTGCTCATAGGTATCAGAAAAATAGTGTCCCCCTCGATTATTTGCCACAAAGTATAATGCCGTGCCTTCTTGTGGATTGGCACTGGCTGCAATAGACTCAATACTTGCCATGGCAATTGGTGTTGGTGGTAACCCTTTGCGAGTATAAGTGTTATAGGGTGTGTCGGTTACTAAATCTTTGCTCTTTATATCACCATCATAGTTCACGCCCAGACCATAAATAACTGTTGGGTCAGTTTGCAGACGCATATTTAATTGTAATCTGCGGATAAATACCCCAGCAATGGTTTCACGCTCACTCGCCTGAGATGTTTCTTTCTCAACAATAGATGCTAAAGTCAACATCTCATAGGGGCTAGTTAATGGCAAACCAAGTTTCTTTTCATGCCAGTACTTTGCTAGCCCCTGCTGTAGTGCAATATATGCTCTTTTAAGTACATCAATATCAGAATCTCCACGCACAAACTGATAGGTTTCAGGCAAAAACAAGCCCTCTGGCAAAATTTTATCTGAATCTAACTGGGCTAATAACTGTGCATCACTAATATCTGCCAAAGATTGGATTAATACAGGGTCAAGCAACAATTTTTGTTTTAAATCACGCCAGTTCATACCTTCTATAATGGTGAATTGATAGGTTATGACCTCATTGGCATTTATTTTTCTTAGCATTTGCATTGGAGTTAATTCCGCTCCAATCTGAAATTCGCCAACTTTAAGCCATTTATCTACCTGTTCCAGCCTGGCAAGCAAACGCCACTGCCAGTTATCACCACTGGCATGGTTTTTGTGTATATTTTTGATAAAGCTTTTAAAGTTTTGTCCTTGATTAATATTTACAACTGTTGTTTGCGGAAAAACTGGGCTCAACAAAAATTGTCGATATTGTAGGTAATAGTACCCGCCTGCAATCAATGCACTGGTGCCAATAAATATAACTATGATAAATAATTTTTTCATGGTGACTTCATATACTCTTGCCAGTGCAGTTTGATTTTTTCTGCAATTGCTGATGTTGATTTAAAGTGAATATTATTGTCGATATTGATGATGGATTTAAATCCCACTATGCTATTACAAACCATCATCCCATGATACTGGGACAGGCTGGTTATTTCAATTTTTTTCCAATTTAATTTATACTCTGATTTATTTGCCTGTAGTTGCAACCATCTCAGTGCCACTCCATATACCCCTGAGCCATCTAACTGGGGCGTATATAGCTGTTCATTTTTGATGAAAACTATATTTTTATTTATGGTTTCAATCACATAACCATCTTTATCACACATTAAGGCATCATTATATTTGCGGTTATTTAGCTCCTGTGCTGCCATTACCTGCTCCAGGCGATTTAAGTGTTTTATTCCTGCTAATATTTTTTGTTTGGATAGAGTGACTGAACTGATTGTCAGTGACTCATCAATAGTAGTTTTGAGGTAGGGAGTTAGGGTAATATAAAAATTAGCTTTATCAGATTGGCTGCCATAACCACGTTTTGTATCATCCCGAAAGACCACTAACTTGGCTATATAACGGTCATTATCATTCACCAGCGACAGTATCTTATTTAAGGCTGTGCATTCATCAATTGCTGCAATCTGCAAACGCCTTAAACTACTCTCTAGCCGTTGCCAATGCAACTTCCATAATGGCATAGCTTTGCCACAAACAAAGATTGTTTCAAACACACCATCACCATAGTTAATAGCTCGGTTATTTAAACAGTTTTCAGGTGTAATTTGGAATGATGTATAAAATTTCATAAAGGGTCATTATAACATCTGGCACCTAAATTCTGATATAGAAAATTCAAAAAAAACTCTTATCACCAATGAATCGGCTTTCCATGTTTTAGTGGCAGCAGCTCAAAATATTTGCCAAGCGTTTGCCCCATATCGGCAAATGAATCACGTTTACCGATATTTTGAACCGTAATACTTTCACCAAAAAATAAAACCGGCACATGTTCGCGGGTATGATCAGAACCTGGGAAAGTTGGGTCACAGCCGTGATCAGCAGTAATTAAAGCTATGTCATTTGTTTGCATTATGGCTTCTAGTTCTGGCAATCTTTTATCAAATTCCTCAAGGGCATGAGCATAACCAGCAACATCACGCCTATGCCCAAAATAACTGTCGAAATCTACAAAGTTAACAAATATCAAAGTATTATCCTCGGCAGTCTTTACGGCTGCCAGCATAGCATCAAACAACTCGTTATTATTTTTACCAGTTAGACATTGTGAAATACCACGACCAGAAAATATATCCGCAATCTTACCAACCGAAATCACCTTGCCACCGTGACTTACGAGCTTATCCAATAAGGTTGGGGCAATAGGTGGAGTGGTTAAATCCTTTCTGTTAGCGGTACGGATAAAAGTATCTGCGGTTTCACCAATAAAAGGACGAGCTATCACCCGAGTTATATTCAGCTCTGCAGTTAAACCTTTGGCTATTTTACAAATTCGGTATAGTTCATCCAGTCCAAAATACTTTTCATGTGCAGCTATTTGAAACACCGAATCAGCTGAGGTATAACAAATTGGCTTGCCTGTGTGGATATGCTCAACCCCCAAACGTCGTATGATTTCAGTGCCACTGGCATGACAATTACCTAGAATTCCAGCAATACCAGTTAGAGCAATAAAATCATTGATTAAATTTTCAGGAAAACATGGCTCAGTCTTTGGGAAAGTTGCCCAAGCAAAAGGTACAGGCACTCCCGCTATTTCCCAATGCCCACTTGGTGTGTCCTTGTCTTTACTCTGTTGCACTGCATAGCCATAGGTTGATTCCACCGTTATGCTTGTATCCAGAGCTGCCATCTGTTGCCCGCAACTAGCATGCAGCGCATGAGCCAGACCCAGACGGGTTAGATTGGGTATGTGCAACCCACCAGAGCGTAGTTTATTATCAGCCTTATTTGCCAAACATGCCTTGGCAATATTTCCTAAAGTATTGGCGTGTTCATCGCCATAAAGATGGGCATCAGCACTTGCACCAATGCCAAGAGAATCCATGACCAGAATAATTGCTCGTTTCATATTAGTATTTAGTGCTTGACCGAGAAAGAGTATTCTACTGCGGAAAAGCTGGATTTTGCCAAAATTCCTCCTTATTTTCGTCAAATAGCCAGCTATTCTCCTCGAATAATGAAAAATTTTGCTCAAAACCAGACTTTCCCTCGCTACGAATACTTTCTCGGTCAAGCACTATTTAGAAGTATATTAATAATTAAATCCATAATACCAGAGCTTATGGTAGGGCTTGCAATTTAATAGATATATTTTCTAATAAATGACTTTTTACACATGTAAAAATATTACAATGAGTTAAAATTAAAACCATGAAAAATTTAAATCTAAAAAAACAGGAAAGAAGCTACTTAAAGCTCAACCGAATTATACTTACCGTAGTGTTTGCAATTATTACCTTAGTTCTGAGTACAGGAATATTTTTTGTACCACTCGCATTATGGGCATTTGCAACAGTCATAGCTGCGGTGTGGCTACTCTATTGGCTACTATTTATTTATCAGAGTGCTGAGTACAAGCATTTTAGTTATACTATGGATGATTATGGTCTGTATATCAACCGTGGTGTTTTTTGGCGTAAGAAAATAATAGTCCCAAGAAATCGAGTACAACACACAGATATTACTCAAGGACCACTAGATAGAAAATATGACCTAGCGGAGCTTATCGTCCATACAGCTGGCACCAGAAACGCCTCAGTTAAGTTGCCAGGAATATTACATGCCAATGCCGAGACTTTACGTAAATCGCTATCATTTGCAGAGTCTCAGGATGCAGTATGAGTACTAAAAATTTAGCTCAAACAGATAAAGGTAGCAGATTACATAAGTTTTCACCAATTTTCACATTAATAGAGGTGATTAAACGTACTATTATCCCATTAATATTTGGCGTTTTGACCTATGAGAAGTCGGTTAAAATTCAAATCACGGTGATAGCAGTTGTCAGTTTCTTATCACTATTTTCAATTTTGCAATACTGGTTCTATCACTATCGGATTAAGGATGATGAAATTGAAATAAAGGAGGGTATATTCTTCAAGAAAAATCGTAAAGTGCCATATACACGTATCCAAAATGTTAATATGCTACAAAATCCATTACACCGCTTATTAAATGTTGCCACCTTACAGCTAGAGTCAGCATCAGGTGGCAAGCCTGAGGCGGTAATGCGAGTGGTGACACTGGATGTGGCTGAGGAAATCAAACAAAAAGTTAAATATGCTATTGCCGATAAAGTTATAGATAAAATTGTAGAAAAAGACGACTCAGAAGTAATAGCTAATCAACCATTACACCAGCTAAGCACCAAAGACGTAATTAAATATGGAGTTATCTCACAAAAAGGCATGTTTTATGGAGCAATATTATTTGGGTTTTTAGCACAAAATCAGTATTTTGTTGCCAAAGCAATGACCTATCTTAATTTTTTCTATCAAATTCCTGACTTTACCAAAATAACACTGGCACAAGGTGCTATTTATGTTCTGGTAGTGGGTTTGGCAATATTTGTTTTCTTGCAAATTATGTCGACTCTATGGTCATTAATGAAATTCTATAAATTCAAGCTACTAAAAGATGATGACCGACTACATGCCAGTATGGGCTTATTATCCAAGGTTTCTGCAACTATTCCACTAAAAAGAATTCAACTATATCGCATCAGTGAAAATCCATTACACAAATATTTTAAGGCACGCACCATTACCATTGAAACTGCAGGTGGAGTGAATACCGATAATAGTGGCATAGTTATGCGTTGGTTAGCACCTTATATCAGCAAAGCTAAAATCAAAACGTTTATCCACGCAATTGAGCCAAAAATAGGGATAGCAACAGTGACCTGGCAACTGCTTCCTGCACGCACATGGAAGCGGGTATTTAGAAGATCTTTATACCTACTAGCACTTGCTAGCATAATTTTAATTGCCATCGCAAGTACTCCTCAAATCAGCATAAGATATCACGCCTGGGCAATAATGATTTTGATGATACCTGCAGCATTTATATATGCGAAAAACTTTGTCAAAAAAACAGCTTATTTTATCAATGATGACATAATCTGCTTTAAAAGCGGCGTATGGTTTGGCAAACAGAGTTTTGTAAAAATCAGCAAGATTCAAACTGTAGAAATACTAGAATCTCCCTTTGACCGACGCAATAAAATGGCAACACTAGAAATAGACACCGCAGGCTCAAACCCATTATTACACCATGTAAGAATCCCTTACCTAGAAGCAACCGATGCCTACAAACTAAGAAACTTCATCCAAAAAAAGCTCCAAAAAACCGAACTCAACTGGTAAGGGGGTCAAGTTGCTTTACTTACTATAAAATTTTTAACATACCCTAATCCCGATATAGCAACGCAAGTTAGAGTACAAACCATTGGTGTGCATAGTGAATCTTAAAAGTGCCACATCACCTTGTTGCTGATGTGGTACTTTTAAGATTTGTTAGACGTATCAAGGGATTGTGCTATAATCGTGTTTTCTATATCGGGATTAGGGGTATAATAGACGAATGCCTAGAAAACCAAGAATTGAATATGAAAATGCTGTTTATCATGTGATGAACAGAGGCAGAGGGCGGCAAAGAATATTTCATCATGAAAATTGCTACCAAACTTTCATTAACTTACTAAAAGAAGTACATGAACGATTTGGTTGTAAAATTCATGGATATTGTTTAATGGGCAACCATTACCATTTATTGCTTGAAACACCAAATGCAAATTTATCACGAATTATGCGACATATAAATGGTGTTTACACCCAGTATTATAATCGTTTGCACAATACAGATGGTACATTATTTCGAGGTCGTTTTAAATCAATTTTAGTTGACCAAGATGCCTATTTACTGCAATTGTCATGCTATATTCATAGAAACCCTATTGATAGCAATCTCCTTTTAGTAGATAAACTTTACAAATATAAATGGTCTAGCTTTAGAGCATATATTAATAAGGACACAGCACCTGATTGGCTACACAGAGATTTTATCTACAATGTCTTAGGGTGCGATAGCAAATACAAGACCTATGAAAACTATGTAACCACAGGTGTAGATGACGACATAAGAAAATTTTATGGCAGTAAAAATTTACCTGCTGTTATAGGTGAACCTGAATTTAAAGAGTGGATATTCGATAAATTAACTAACATAAAAGAATCCGAACAAAAATCTAAAATCATCTCAACAAATGTCACAATAAAGTTAGTTATAACTATCGTGGCAAAATTTTATCGTATAACAGTTATGGAGGTTACAAGCATTAAAAAGGGACCTCAAAGAGAAAATGAAGCAAGAAAGATGGCAATGTATTTATGCCAAGAGTTGACAGGTTCATTTTTAAAAGACATCGCACCATTTTTTAATTTGAACAATGTAGGCTCTGTTAGTCATGCCACCTATCAAATTAGAAAGCAGAAAAGAGAAAATCAAAAATTTGCAGGCAAAATTGAGAAAATTATCAGGAGAATAGTAAGGAAAGCAACTTGACCCCCTTTTTTTTTGGATTTAGTTTTGATATAATATCTCCGCCAAATTTTTGGCTCAATTGAACAACGCATAGGTATGGTTTTATGACTAAAGAACAACAATCGGCAGGTGCAGGCTTTCGTTATGCTGTAGAGTGCGGTAATCCGCTGAAGGTAGTGGGTACAATTACGGCATTGTCTGCATTGATGGCTGAAAAAATAGGCCATCAGGCAATATATTTATCTGGCGGGGGGGTTGCCGCTAATTCGCTGGGAATGCCAGATTTGGGCATTAGCTCACTGGAGGATGTCCTCATAGATGTGAGAAGAATCACCGATGTCTGTGGTTTGCCTCTATTAATTGATGTGGATACAGGCTGGGGTGGTGCATTTAATATTGCCAGAACTACTCGCAGTGTTATCAAGGCAGGAGCCGCAGCCATGCACATGGAGGATCAAGTCGCACAAAAAAGGTGTGGGCATCGACCTAATAAAGAAGTGGCGAGCAAGGGAGAAATGGTAGATCGTCTCAAGAGTGCAGTTGATGCACGCACCGATGATAGTTTTGTGATTATGGCACGCACCGATGCTTTGGCTATTGAGGGACTGGATTTGGCAATTGAACGCATGGTTGCCTATGTTGAGGCGGGGGCAGATATGATTTTCCCCGAGGCAGTACAGTCATTAGCTCAGTATGAAAAAATTAAAGCGGCAGTTAAGGTGCCGATTTTGGCAAATATTACCGAGTTTGGCAAGACCGAATTATACTCAGCGGCGGAATTGGCAGCACATAATGTCGATATAGTGCTGTACTGTTGCAGTGCCTATCGTGCGATGAATAAAGCTGCACAAACAGTATATGAATCAATTTTAGAACAAGGTCACCAAAAGGATGTGGTGAAAATTATGCAACCCAGAGAAGATATGTATGATTTTTTGGGTTATCACAAGTATGAACAAAAGTTAGATACTTTATTCTCACAGGAGAAAAAATGATGTCAGAAGCAAAGAAAAAAGGCGGTGCAGGTCTACGTGGACAGTCAGCAGGCGAAACTCACTTATGTACAGTAGGCAAAACTGGTACGGGCTTGACG
>UOEW01000238.1_pt1 | contig 18517 bp, 17 predicted proteins | sample 1988701 | NCBI WGS metagenome assembly UOEW01 (sample SAMEA4712195, study PRJEB27164) | hydrothermal vent metagenome | biome: marine basaltic hydrothermal vent biome; feature: marine hydrothermal vent; material: mineral | place: Pacific Ocean | collected 2011-06-14/2011-07-23 | depth 1719 m | reverse complement strand
CAAAATGAGGCAGACCTAGTTTTAGTCGATATAACTCTTAGCCCCGTTCAGGAAAGAAATCTGGAGAAACTCTGTGGATGTCGAGTACTGGATAGAACTGCTTTAATTCTGGATATTTTTTCTCAACGTGCTCGTTCTTACGAAGGAATGTTACAGGTTGAGCTGGCTCAACTACGGCACTTGGCAACACGTCTGGTGCGTGGCTGGACACATTTGGAACGCCAACAAGGCGGAATTGGTATGCGTGGTCCTGGTGAAACTCAACTGGAAACCGACAGACGTTTACTGGCAATAAGAGTAAAAAAATTAAAAAGCAGACTAGCCAAAGTTGTCAAACAACGAAACCAAGGTAGAAACAGCCGCAAACAAAGTGGTACAAAAATGATAGCTTTTGTCGGCTACACCAATGCGGGTAAATCTACGCTGTTTAACCGTTTAACTGCGGCAAAAGTATATGTGGCAGATCAACTATTTGCCACCTTAGACCCAACCGTAAAAAAACTCCTAGGCATCACTGGCAGTCAAGTAGTTGCCAGTGATACAGTTGGATTTGTACGAGATTTGCCACATGATTTGGTAGCCGCATTTCAGGCAACCCTGCAAGAGACAGTAGAGGCAGATCTATTAATCCATGTCATTGACTCTAACAATCCTGAACATGATGGTCACATAATAGAAGTTAAGTCAGTACTACAACAAATCAAAGCGGATAAAATCCCCGTAATTGAGGTTTATAATAAAATTGATTTATCCCAGGTAAATGCTAAGGTTAATACCGATGAAACAGGGCTACTAACCCAGTGTTGGTTATCCGCTCAAACAGGAGTTGGAGTACAAATGTTACTGCAAGCTATTGAAGAACACTTCAATCGTACCCATGTACAGAAAGATATTCTGCTACCAGCACATCTGGCAAAACTACGAGCAATTTTTTATCAATTAGATGCTATTCGTGCAGATAGTTTTAATGATGACAATAGTTGGTCATTAAAAGTTGAATTAGCACCAAAAAAGTGGAAAATGCTAGCAGCAAGAAATGACGAATGTGGTAAATTTATCCACACAATATTATAAATTGGAGTAAATTATGGCCTGGAACGAACCTGGCAAAAGCAACAATAACGATGACGGTCAAAACAATGACGATAAAAAACCAAATAACCCATGGGGTTCAGGTGGTAACCAACCGCCTGATTTAGAACAGGTTATCACTGATTTCTTCAATAAAATCAAAAAGGTCTTTGGAGCAGATGGCAACAATAGCAACAAGGGAAGCTCCGCTTTTCCTATCATACTAGTGCTACTGGCAATTGCTACCTATGCTCTGTGGACCTCAGCACATAAAATAGGCCCATCAGAACGAGGCGTGGTATTGACATTTGGTGCATACACAAAAACCATGCAACCAGGTCTAAATTTTACCTGGCCACAACCAATTTCTATAGTTTACAAAGTTGATATTAATAAATTATACTCTGTGGGTGAGAAAGGTGAAATGTTGACTGAGGATAAAAATCTGGTATTTTTAGAGTTTGACATTCAGTATCGTATTCGTGAAGATAAGGTTCATGATTATTTGTTTATGTTGAAAAATCCAGATGCAACGGTAAAACATGCAGCAGAAAGTGCAGTAAGACAAATTGTTGGCATAAATACTATGAGTCACTTACTCAATGAAAATAGAGAAGATGCCATCATTAAAATCGTCGAAGAACTGCAAGCCATGCTTGATCAGTATTCATCAGGTATTCAAGTAACCAATTTTAACTTTAAAGAAGTACATCCACCCGCTCAGGTCAAAGCAGCGTTCGATGATGTGGTCAAGGCACGGGAAGATGCAAAAACCTATATTAATGTTGCTAAGGAATATGCCAAACAAAAAGTACCATTAGCAGAAGGTAGTGCCTTGCAAATTATTCAGGAAGCCCAAGCATATAAACAGGCTACAATTGCTAAAGCTGAAGGTGAGGCACAGCAGTTTAATCTGGTAAGGGCACAGTATGAGCTAGCTCCTGAGGTAACCAAGGAGCGTCTATATCTAGAAACCATGGAGCAGGTGTTTAGTAATACTTCCAAGGTGCTTATTGATTCAGAAAATAGCAATAATATGATGTACTTACCACTAGATCAGATGCTCAAGAACAGTAAAAACAGCAATTCTGAAAGCATAAATCTGGGTACAACCACCGTAACTGCTCCAGCAGACAATTCGCAATCACCGTATCAACGCAATAGCCGCGACACAACAACTCGCACAGGCAGGGGAAGATAATCATGAACAATAAACTATTCATATTCCTGGTACTAATTATTTTAACCGTTATTGGCTATAAATCCTTTACCTTTACCGTCAATGAAAGAGAGCTGGCACTAAAACTAAAAATTGGTAAAGTTGTAAGAGCAGATTATGAAACTGGTTTACAGTGGAAAATCCCAGGTGTACATGATATTATAAAATTTGACTCTAGAATTCAAACTCTAGATAATGCACCAACATCAATTCTAAACACCGACAATGAGTATCTAAAAGTGGATTATTTTGTCAAGTGGCGTATTTTGGATGTAGTAAAGTACTATACAACTTTTAATGGTAATCAGCTTAATGCCGAAAACCAGTTAAGTGATGTTATCAAGAATGCCTTACTGGAAGAGTTTTCCCATCGAACCCTTCAGGAAGTCATAGCTACTCAACGGGTAGAAATTATGGAATCACTAGAAAAGAAAGCAAAACCAATAGCTGAAAACTTTGGTATGGAAGTGGTTGATGTGCGCATCAAGCGCATCAATTTAAGTGATGAGGTTAGTGAGTCAGTATTTAATAGAATGCGTTCAGAACGAGCAGCAGAGGCTGCTGAACATCGCTCTAACGGTGAAAAAGAAGCGGTAAACATACGGGCAGATACCAATAAACAGGTTCGTATTATCGTAGCAGATGCAACAAAAACCGCAGCACTGCTCAAGGGTGAAGGTGATGCAACAGCAACAAAAGAGTATGCTGCTGCATATAATACCAACCAGGAACTGTATTCATTCCTAAGAAGTCTGGAAGCATACAGAAATAGTTTCTCCAACTCTGATAGCATGATGGTTTTAGACCCAAAATCTGATTTCTTTAAACATTTCAACAAAAAATAAAAGTATAGCTTATTATGGCAAAGAATGTAGTTGTGCTTGGCACCCAATGGGGCGATGAAGGCAAAGGTAAAATCGTAGATTTATTAACCGATAAAGCTAATGCTGTAGTGCGTTTTCAAGGTGGGCACAACGCTGGACATACATTAATTATCAATGGGCAAAAAACTGTATTACACTTAGTACCATCAGGAATTTTGCGAGCAGGAGTTGACTGTTATATTGGCAATGGCGTAGTAGTTGAGCCTGAGGCATTATTAACCGAGATCAAACAATTGCAACAAGCTAATGTTGCAGTTATGTCACGGCTAAAGATTTCATCTGCTGCACCAGTTATTATGCCCTATCATATTATTCTGGATCAATTACGTGAAAAAGCCAAGGGAGGCAAAGCCATTGGGACTACAGGACGTGGTATTGGACCTGCTTATGAAGACAAGGTAGCAAGACGAGGTATTCGTTTTGGTGATTTATTTGCTCCAAATCACTTAAGTGAAAAACTGGCTGAAACATTATCCTACCATAATTTTGTCATAGAACATTATTTCAAACAACAGCCACTAGACTTTAATACGGTTTATCAACAGGCTCTGGAATATGGCAAACAACTGCAACCAATGAATGCAGATGTAACTGCCGAATTACACAAGTTACAAGCACAGGGCAAGTCAATTTTACTGGAGGGAGCCCAAGGTTCACTGCTCGACATAGATCATGGCACCTATCCATTCGTAACCTCCTCAAACACTACCGCAGGTGTAGCCTCAAGCGGTACTGGCTTGGGTGTTACCGACATTAACTATGTACTAGGAATCACCAAAGCCTATACCACCAGAGTTGGCTCTGGACCTTTTCCAACAGAATTATTTGATGCTGCTGGTAAAATGCTAGCTAAAAATGGAATAGAATTTGGTGCCACCACTGGCAGACCCAGACGTTGTGGCTGGCTGGATTTGGTTGCCTTGAAACGTTCTATTCAGATAAATGGAGTTACCGGAATTTGTATCACCAAACTGGATGTGTTAGACACCTTTACAACAATCAAGGTCTGTACTGCCTATCAAATAGACAATCAGCAGTTTGATGGTTTTCCTACATCTGCGGAGGTTTGGGAACAGATACAGCCTGTTTATGAAACTCTGGAAGGCTGGCTAACCAAAACCCAAGGCATAAACAACAAGCAAGATTTGCCCATTCAGGCTCTGGCACTAATAGCAAAAATCGAACAATACACTGGCTCACCCGTGCATATGATTTCAACGGGTCCTGATAGAAGCGAAAATATAATTATTCAAAATCCATTTGGCACTCTCAAGCCGTAAGGTGGGCTTTATTGTTTAATTCAAATCAGCTTCTGCTCTTTTAATCATACGGTTGACGGCATCATTTGCATTTTGGTATGAAATAAAAATTTGTGGGTATCTTTGTCGATAAACTCTAAAGATTTCATCTGCAAATGCTTGGCCAACTGACTCAACACCTTTAAAATCGAAGGCTACGTATTTAAAACTATCAACCCTTGACAGTAATCTTTTTGCTTGACTACGAGACACCAAGTTTTCCTTATCAATTCTCGACATATTCACAGGAATGACAGTCTTATTAAAAGCATAATTTTCATCTTCATTGCCACTAAACTGATCAAATATTTCTTTATCAGTTCGTAAGGAGTCTATTGAGATATCCATAAGAACCGCAGTTCCTTCATTATTATTTTGGGACTTATTATCATTAATGAAATCAAACTTAAATTTATGATGATGATTAAAAACAAGCTCATAAGATGCAATAGTAAAATTATCAAACATTTTAGAAGCAAAGAAAATTCCCTGTCCTGAGTGATTCTTTGGATCAGTAGTTAATTTACCTTTATAAAGCTCTAAAATTGCCTGTTTTTCATCAGAAAGTGCTTTAAGTCTGGTTATTCTTTTAAATATTCCCTCTCCATTATCTTGGATAAAAATATAAACCTGTTCTTTATTTTTCATGACTTCAATATAGCATTCAGTACCTTGAGAATGATCAATTGCATTATTAACAATCTCAGTAAACCCATAAAAAATAATTTCTTCAATGTTCTTTGGTAACTCCTCAAACACCCAGAAAAAATCACGCCGATAAATATCATGTTCTGATAATTTTTTATTGAGTTTAAAAGTTTTCTTATAGCTGCGGTATGACCCTAGCTTATAAACCTTATTTCTTGTTGAACCAGATGCCTCAAGCATATCTGCTGCAACCAATTTTTTTAGGTGTTTGTTAACAGCTTGTCTTGAAATTGAAAAAATTTGACTAATATGTTTAGTGATATCATTTGGATGATATTTGATATCTCTTAGAATTTGTTGCTGAATTTTTTGACCACGCTCTCTTAATGTCATGCTTGATATAGTTTTGTGAAAACGGCTATTGTCAACCTTAATCAGGCGTTTGTCAACCTTTTGTGCGTTTATTGTCAACCTTTTATGTCTATGCGTTTTCAATTGTGGTTCATTATAGTTTCTATTCTTGGGTAGATTGATTGGAGTTGTTGTTTTTTTCAAAATTAAGCAACCAACTTTTTTTGTGTAAACCACCTGCATAACCCGTTAGACTGCCGTTAGAACCAATTACTCTATGGCATGGAATAATTATAGCAATCTTATTGGCTCCATTGGCAGATGCTACTGCTCTTATAGCTTTTATATTATTCATAGCAATTGCCTGTTCTTTATAACTTACTGTTTTGCCATAAGGAATATTTAACAGTTCAGCCCATACCTTTTTTCTGAAATCAGTACCAATAATATCCAAGGCAGCAGAAAATATTTTTCTGCTTCCTGCAAAGTATTCAGATATTTCACGTTTCACCTTACTTAGGTGTCTGTTTTTCCCTGGAAGTATGATTGCATTACATTGTGTTTGGATTTCAGTAAATTGTTTTTCTATTCTTTTTTGACCGATAAACCCTAAAAAACATACCCCTTTTTCTGTAGCACAAGCAACAATACTACCAATAGGTGAACTAAAACGCAAAACATTAACAACTGTTCTGTTTTTTGATTTACTGGCGGATTCCCCAAATAATGACCGATAGCTTTCATTAAAACCACTCAAAGACTCATAACCACTTGCAAATGCTGAGTGTGTAATTGAATTGCCGTCTTTAATACTTGTAAAAGCATAATTGATACGTAACATTCTTTGAAAAGAATGAAAGGTAATATTGTAATTCTTTTTAAACCACCTTCTAATTGTATGTGGCTCGATTCCTCTTAATTTTAGTTGTTCATCACTAATTCTTGTGTGAGGGCTTTGTTGCAGTTCTGCAATAATACCTTTAATATAGGCTGGTGTTTCTCCAATTTTTTCCATTGGTTTGCAAACTTTACAAGGGCGAAAACCATTTTGTAAGCACTCTGCTATGGTATCGTAAAATATAACATTTTGCACTTTTGGGATTCTTGCTCTGCAAGATGGGTGGCAAAAAATACCTGTTGTTTTTACCGCAGTAAAAAAAGTACCATCATATTTGGTATTTCTTGTGCCAACTACACTATATTTGTCTGCAAATGACATTTTACTATTCATACAAGTTACCATACACCTATGTAAAAATTGACTTAAATGATTGGTTTTTAGTGATTTTTACTATCGTTTTTTCTAGCTTATCTATCATGTCATTATACAAAAATGGGCCAGCACTAATTCTTTTTACTCCTAAATCCTGTAAATCATTAAAACTAGGTAAATCTGGCATACACATTATATTAACAGGCAAAGCAGTAGTTTCTACAACTTTTTTTATTTCATTTTTTGCTACAATACAAGGCACGAAAATTCCGTCTGCTCCACTTTCTTCATATATTTGTATTCTTTTTAGTGTTTCTGCAAGTGGATTGTTTAGTCCCATAATATAAGAATCGGTACGAACATTAAGAAAAATATTAGCCTTGTTGCTTAATAAATGTGCTTTTATTACCTGTATGGTTTTACCGAACTTTTGTGCATCTACAATTTCTCTGTCGGTATTGGTGATTGCATCTTCAATATTAATTCCAACAACACCCAATTTTTGCAGTGCGATTATATTAGTAATTATTTCTGCTGTATTTCTGCTATAACCACCTTCAATATCAACAGTTAAAGGAATATTTATTTTTGACTGTATATTTTTCACGATTCGCAATAAATCTACAAATGGCATTTTTTCACCATCCTCATATCCTAAAGATGTTGCAATGGCAGCACTTGACGTGCCAATTGCTTGAAAACCTAATTTCTGAAATAGAACCGCACTTTGTACGTTCCAAACATTGCCTAAAAGCAAAGCTGAATCTTGCTGGTGTAAATTTTTAAATGTATTGTATTTGTTCATATACCTATTTTATGTTTTAATTATGGCACAAGATACTATGATTAAAAATATTGTGCTACCGAAAACTTGACAAGTATGTTTTTATTTAATTTCTATAATAGCATAATCCCGACTGGAGCAACATATATAGTGTTTGACCGAGAAAGTATTCGTAGCGAGAAAAAGTCTGGTTTGAGTTAAAATTTTTCATTGTTTGAGGAGAATAGTGAGCTATTTGACGAAAATAATGGAATATTTTAGCCAAATCCAGCTTTTCCGCAGTAGAATACTCTTTCTCGGTCAGGCACTATATAGTCTATGTCGATTGTGCTGATACTATTAAGATTTGCATTGAATAAATTTTAGATAAGGCTTAGAATTGGCTTGAGGTCTGATGGTAACAGTCAAATTATATGGTTCAACTAGGTGGAAATTTAAAATTGAAAGTAGTCATTATTGTTGTATTTATTATTGGTGTTTTGTTAGCATATTCTATTTATGCAATTAATTCTATGGATAGTGACAGAGCTAGCAAAGCCATTAGTAAACATAAACCAATACTGGCTGAACAGTTAGAGCAGTATGGTTTGAACCTTGGTGATCCTGTGTTCATAAGAATTTTTAAACAGAGTGCAGAATTGGAAGTTTTTGTGCAGCGGCAAAACGATCATACATTCCAATTATTCAGAACCTATCGGATTTGTGATTTTTCAGGGGCACTGGGACCTAAAATAAAAGAAGGTGATCATCAAAGTCCAGAAGGTTTTTACTATGTCAAGGCGAATCAGTTAAATCCGTTGAGCAGCTATCATTTGTCATTCAATTTAGGTTTCCCTAACAAGTATGATCGTTATCACGGACGTACTGGCAGTTTTTTGATGGTACATGGTAACTGTGTGTCTATTGGCTGCTATGCCATGACCGATGATAAAATTGAAGAAATATATACCTTGGTACACTCAGCACTTGCAGGAGGGCAGGCATTTTTTCGGGTACATGCCTTTCCATTCAGGATGACCGATGAAAATATGGCAAAATATACACAAAATAAATGGCATGACTATTGGCTGAACCTAAAACAGGGTTATGACTTTTTTGAGTCCCATCAAGTACCACCTGATGTGAATGTTAAGTCAGGTATTTATGTCTTTAGCATAGACTGACCTGCTGATTATCAGTACACAAACAACCAAACACAGGAACGATAGTACTCACCAGTGTGAGCTATAAGCATATTTTTATGTCTGAATCTGGGACAATGTGTACCTTTTTGGTACAGTATGTTTTATAATGGGCATATGTTAAAAATATCACGCCTTACTGACTATGCTACTGCGGTAGTTTTGTTGCTACAGCAGGATAATAAATTACAGTCAACAGAACTTATTGCCCAAGCTGTTGGTTTAGAGATTCCAACAGTAAGCAAGGTGCTCAAACTGTTAACCAAGGCACAAATATTGTCCTCTGTTCGCGGTGCAAACGGTGGTTATAAATTGGCTAGAGACGTAACAAATGTGTCATTATATGATGTAATTGTTGCAATTGAAGGCAGTACTGCAATTACTGAATGTGCCAAAACAGATAGCCTGTGTTTGCAGGAACATGACTGTGATACCCGCACGGGCTGGCAAGCAGTGAATGAGCAGATTAAAACTATTTTGGTAAAAATGACTATAGAGCAAATGGCAAAACTAAATGGCATGACCAAGCCAGAAATTAAATTAGAAATAAAACCATGAACCAGCAAACCAATATAGAAGTACATAAACGTGTCAACCAGAGCTACAAGGATGGTTTTGTAACCGATATTGATTCTGATACTTTTCCTCCTGGTTTAAATGAAGGTGTAATTCGGGCAATTTCTGCTAAAAAGGAAGAGCCGCAGTGGTTGCTCGACTGGCGGTTAAAAGCATACGCAAAATGGCTAACCATGGAACAACCAAACTGGGCAAAACTCAAGATTCCACCTATTGATTTTAATGCGATTTCCTACTACTCTTCACCCAAAAGTGATGAAAATGCCCCTAAAAGTCTAGATGAGGTTGATCCAAAACTACTGGAAACGTATGCAAAACTTGGGGTGCCCCTGCATGAGCAGGAAATATTTGCAGGAGTTAAAAAACCTAAAGTTGCGGTTGATGTGGTATTTGACTCGGTGTCGGTCACTACGACATTTAAAAAAGAATTAAAAAAAGCTGGGGTAATATTTTCCTCCTTTTCTGAAGCAGTAAAAGAACATCCTGATTTGATTAAACAGTATCTAGGCAAGGTTGTGCCAATTGGGGATAACTTCTTTTCTGCTCTAAATGCAGCAGTCTTTAGTGATGGCTCATTTGTATATATTCCAAAAAATACTCGCTGCCCAATGGAGCTATCCACCTATTTCCGTATTAATGAAATGAATACTGGTCAATTTGAACGTACCATGATTATTGCCGATGTTGGCAGTGAGGTCAGCTATTTGGAAGGCTGCACCGCTCCCATGCGTGATGAAAACCAACTACATGCAGCTGTGGTTGAGTTATTTATACTGGATAATGCCAAGATTAAATATTCAACCGTTCAGAACTGGTATCCAGGTGATGAAGAAGGCAAAGGTGGCATATTTAATTTCGTCACCAAACGAGCTGCTTGTAACGGAGTTAATGCTAAAGTTTCCTGGACTCAGGTAGAAACGGGCTCTGCTATTACCTGGAAATACCCGAGTTGTATCTTGCGGGGCAATAACTCCAGTGGCGAGTTTTACTCTGTGGCGTTAACCAACAATTATCAGCAGGCCGATACTGGCACAAAAATGATTCATTTGGGTAAAAACACCAAAAGCACTATAATTTCCAAAGGAATTTCAGCTGGATTTAGTCACAATACCTATCGAGGGTTGGTACGAATTTCCAAAAAAGCTACAGGTGCTAGAAATCATACACAATGCGACTCATTACTAATTGGCAAAAATTGCGGAGCCCATACCTTTCCATATATTGAATGCTCCAATAGTACTGCTCAGTTAGAACACGAGGCCACCACTTCAAAAATTTCCGAAGACCAACTATTCTATTGTAAACAACGAGGTATTTCCGAAGAAGATGCCACATCCATGATAGTTGATGGTTTTTGCAAAGAAGTATTCAAAGAATTGCCCATGGAATTTGCAGTAGAGGCAAAGGCTTTACTGGATATTTCACTCGAAGGTGCTGTGGGCTAGATGATTAGCCACTGGAATTATAATAAAAAATACCAATATTATGCTAAAAATTAACAATATACACGCCCAGGTAGGCAATCATAAAATACTCAAAGGTTTAAACATGCAAGTGAAACCAGGTGAGATTCATGCGATTATGGGACCAAATGGTGCTGGTAAATCAACACTTGGTAATGTCCTTGCCGGCATGGAGCAGGTGGAAGTTACTGACGGTTCGATTGACTTTTTCGGTGAAAATTTACTAGACCTTGAAATTGAACAACGAGCTGCCGCCGGTATTTTTCTGGCATTCCAGTATCCGGTGGAAATCCCTGGGGTAAACAACATGTATTTCTTGCGTGCTGCCTTAAATGCCCAGCATAAGCACCGTGGCGAACCAGAGGTTAACTCGGTAGAATTTTTAAAATTGGTTCGTACAAAAATCAAACAAATGAACATGCGTGATGACTTGCTCCGCCGACCAGTGAATGAAGGTTTTTCAGGTGGTGAAAAAAAGCGTAACGAAATATTTCAGATGAGTATTTTAGAACCCAAACTGGCTATTTTGGATGAAACCGATTCAGGGCTAGATATTGATGCCTTAAAAGCCGTATCAGATGGTGTGAATCAGTTACGCAACAGCGAACGTTCGTTTATTATTATAACCCACTATCAACGCTTGCTTGATTATATTGTGCCTGACTATGTACACGTACTGGCTGATGGGAAAATTGTACGTAGCGGTGATAAATCCCTAGCACTGGAGTTAGAAAAAACAGGTTACGGCTGGTTAGATGCTTAAAAACCTTACAGCCTTGGTCTTTGAAAAACTAACGCTAATGTTAGATGAACCTAGCTGGCTACAACAAAAACGTAAAATCGCCCTGCAAAACTTTCAGAACCTAGGATTGCCATCGCGTAAATCTGAGCTGTGGAAATACACCAATGTTGCCAAACTGAATGAACTTGCAAAAGCTACCGATCTAGCTGAAAGTAACGAATATTTTGTCTTTACTATTAAAAGTGAACTACCCGCAGAGGCAGCAATACAGGACATCACCCAGATGAATGCAGGCAACTGGCAAGATATTCAAACAGATAAAGAGCGTATCTTTATTGAGTTAAATACTGCTATGCTTAATGCTGGCTTTGAATTAACCATACCCAAAAACTCCAAACTGAAGCTGCACATACAATATCAACAAATTTCAGATAGCTGGGAAAATATTCGAACCATAATAAATGTCGAAGAAAATGCCCAGCTAGAATTAACCGAAAGCTATGACTATGATTGTCGTATTAATCATGTAGCTATTATTAATATGGCAAGTAACTCACGCTTAAAACTGCAATCGGATAAATTATTGGGTAAAACCGCAGCTTTGATTCATTATTCACAAATTAATTGTGCTCAAAATGTGAGTATTGAACAAGGCACAATTAATAACAATGCTGCATTAGCACACAGTATCTTAGATGTAAATTTTAACGGCCAGCACAGCGAGTTTAGTGCCGCATCAGTCAATGTTGTACATGATTCTTGTCATATCAGTGAAAATATTCAGGTTAATCACAAGCTGCAAAATTGCAAAAGCCATGTAGTCAAACGCTCAATTGCAACCGATAAAGCCTCAATCGCAACCAATGCTAAAGCTGTTGTTGCAAAAGGGGCAGATGGTAGTGATATTGCTCAAAGTTTGAAAAACATATTGTTATCCGATGATGCCAAAATATATTCACGCCCTGAGCTTGAGATTAATACCGATGATGTAATTGCTGCTCATGGTGCTACCACGGGCGAACTGGATGAGTTGGCATTAACCTACTTGCGTTCACGCGGGATACCCAAACAGCAGGCACAAATTATGCTGATAGAATCATTTTTACAAGATGCCAATATTTTTAAGGCAGAAGATTTTCTAGCTAGGATAGAGTTATGAGACGTAAAGACTTCCCATGTTTAGACGTCAAAGTCCATAACAAACCATTAGTCTATTTTGACAATGCCGCAACTGCACAGCGACCACAAGTTGTAATAGATGCAATTAATGACTATTATACAAAAACCAATGCCAATGTACATCGTGGAGTACATTCACTCAGTGGCAAGGCAACTGATTTATTTGAAAATGCCCGAATTTCTATTGCCACATTGCTTAATGCACCTAGTGCTAAAAACCTCATCTTTACCCGTGGTTGTACCGAAGGCATTAATCTGGTTGCTCAAACTTTTGTACGCTCACGCATTACTCGTGGCGATGAAATCATAGTTTCTGAAATGGAACACCACTCCAATATCGTACCGTGGCAATTATTGTGTGAACAAACTGGAGCGATATTAAAGGTTCTACCATTTGATGATAATGCCGAGTTGTTAATTGAACAATTAGATGATTTAATTACCGACAAAACTAAGTTTATGTCTGTCGTTCATGCCTCCAACTCACTTGGCACAATTAATCCTGTTAAACAAATTGTAGCTATTGCTCATGCCAGAGGAGTACCTGTGCTCGTGGATGGTGCCCAGGCAATGCCACATATAAAAGTAGATGTTCAGGGTTTAAATTGTGATTTTTATACCGTATCTGGTCATAAAATGTATGGCCCAACTGGAATTGGTATGTTATATGGCAAAATGCAACACTTAGAAGCCATGCCTCCTTATCATGGCGGAGGGGAGATGATAAGTCATGTAAGCTTTGAGAAAACAATTTATAATGCCGTACCTGCCAAGTTTGAGGCGGGCACTCCAAATATCGCAGGGGCAATTGGTTTGGGAGCAGCTGCACAATACATCATGCAAACTGGCATAGAAAATATCCACAAAGCTGATACCGAATTATTAACCTATGCTACAAAACAGCTGTTAAAAGTTACTGGTTTACGCATTATTGGCACTGCCAAAAACAAGGTATCAGTGATAGCTTTCACCTTACAAGGAGTTCATCCACATGATTTAGGTACAATTTTGGATCATTATGGAGTAGCTATTCGTACTGGGCATCATTGTACCATGCCCGCAATCAAACATTTCAATGTGGCAGCTACAGCCAGAGTGTCATTTGCTTTTTACAATACTAAAGCAGAGATTGATTATTTTATTGCAAGCCTGAAAAAAGCCCGAGAGATGTTTGTTTAGGGTACACCAATATCTTCATTCCAAAGCTCTGGATTGTGTTTAATAAAATCATCCATCATTTGACGACATTCCTGATTGTTGAGAACCTGAACATCAACTCCACGTGATTTCACATAACTTTCTGGACCGATAAAGGTGTTATTTTCACCAACAATAATTCTGGGAATGCCATATAAAAGTGCCGCTCCACTACACATATCACAAGGTGACAGAGTAGAGTACAAGGTGGCTTTTTTATAATCCGCTGCTTTTAGTCTGCCTGCGTTTTCCAGAGCATCCATTTCCGCATGTAGTACTACGCTGCCGTCTTGCACACGCTTATTGTGGCCTCGACCGACGATTTCACCATCAATGACCAAAACCGAACCAATAGGAATGCCACCACTTGCCAGACCTTTTTGGGCCTCATCAATTGCCGCCTGTAAAAATTTATTCATAGTTTACTCTTTGGAAAAATTAATTAGTGCTTGACCGAGAAAGAGTATTCTACTGCGGAAAAGTTGGATTTTGCCAAAATTCCTCCTTATTTTCGTCAAATAGCCAGCTATTCTCTTCCCAAGCTAGCAATCATAGAACCCGATACAATTAAAATCACTCCAAGCCAGCCAAATAGATGTATCTGCTCTGGTAGAACCAAGTCTGGAAAAGCCGTAGACATGATACTAATAAATAACAAGGAAAAAACCGGCACTAATGCTATTATCATACCAACTCGTGATGCTTGCCAGTACTTTATTGCCTGAGTGAATGCCCCATAAGCCCCAACAGTATTGAGACAGGCATAGCTTATTGCTAACCATTGCTCATGGTTGAGACTGGTTAATGTGGCTGGAGTCGCTGTAGGCAGCAGGACAACAGACGCGAGCAAATATATTATTGCCAGAATTGCCTGTGGAGATAATACATCATGTAACTTTTTTTGAATTAACGCATAAGCTGCCCAGGTAATAGCAGCAAAAATTACAATAAACACACCTGTTTTATATTCTGCCGTTAAGATTATACCTATTTGATCATTAAAAAACAGTACCAGACCAGTGAGCAACAAAACCACTCCCAGTTTTTGACGAAAATTAAATGCCTCTTTATAAATCACCACTCCACCCACTATCATTAATAATGGTCCAAGCTGGATTAAAACCTGAGCATTGCCTGGTGAAGTTTTTTCTAGCCCTAAAATAAACAACACATAGTTAGCAGTGAGCATAGCACCCGCCAACAGCAACCATAACCAATTTTTGCCTGATAATTTTTGATATCCCCTCCAAGAGCCAGTAAATATAATTATCAACACAGTTAATATAGTTGCAACACAAAAACGTACCCAAGTTAAAGTCCAGGCATCAACTGCTTTTAGACTAATATCCAAGGACACAGGTAAAGTTGCCCAAAAAAACACTACCATTAGTGATAGGCCTAGCCCAATTTTCCAGTTTTGTGGTTTATTCATTATTATTCAGTTTACATTCATAGTATCTCAGATATTATGGTGTGCAGTTAAAAAGCCTTATTGGAGTAAATATATTATGAAAAAATTTATAGCAATTATTGGTATAGTACTGTTCTTACAAGCCTGTGCCTCAAACTCGCATCGCTATAGTCAATACGATGACCTTTATTATGAAAATGACTATTATGGCAATGATAGTTATTATAACAATGGCTATGGCAACTATAACAATGATAGTTATTATGGTAATGACTATTATGCCAGCAATTATTACCCTGATCGCTGGGGTGTTAACTATAGTGATGTATACTACAGCCCATATCGTTATCCACGTGTGGGATTTTACAACCATTACTCCTCTTATCCAAGTAGTTATTGGGGTAGTTATTCTCCTTGGGCCAATTATTATAACGGTTGGGGCTATGGGTTAAATATTTCCATCGGTAGTTTGTGGGGCAATTCCTATTGGGGCAATCGCTACAACCATAACTATACCAACTATTATTATAATAGCTACTGGAATAACTACTGGAATCATTATAGCCATAATAACAGACATATCTCTGCTCGCTCTGAGGTGGCAAGAATAGCTGCCAGAAATCATGGTTATAATCGCTATAATAACAGATACAACACTACTAGTAACATCAATCGCAACAATAGAGCTACGCCACAGCGTTTAAGAGCCAATGCTAGGGGCAGAACTACAACTGGTCGCTCTAGCAATAGACAGCCCAGTTCCAACCAACCCTTTAGTAGTGGCTATAGTCGTGATAATAGCAATAATAGGTATAATACTAACAGGCAACGCAATAGCAGTGTCCAGCAGCGATCTAAGCCAACGAGTTACAATCGGAATATAGATAGCAGACAGGGACATAGATCTATTAACCGCAATGCACAAACTAACAGACAAAGTAATAATATCAGTCGCCCAAGAAACGGTCTAATATCCTCAGGAGCCAACAGAGCACATAGTAGTAATCGCAACAGGCAATCCAAACCTGCAAACTACAATCGTAATGTAGACAGTAGACAAGGGCGTAGTCATGTTAATAGCAACTCTTCACATGCAAACTCAAAACCAGTAAATAGACCTCGCCAGCCAGCACATGGCAACAATAATCTACATAAACCCAATACCAATAGACCAGCGGTAGTATCAGGTCACAGCAACCAAAGAGTACAAAACCACTCAAAACCTGCTGCCAATACTGACAATCACTCCTCATCGCAGAAGTCATCAAAGTCGAAAAAATCTAGTTCTTCCAAGCCATCCAGATCATCGCATTCACGCTCCTCATCGCATAGAAGCTCTAACGGCAGGTCATCTTCCAGAGCAAAATCACAACTGCATAGGTAACTAGTGCTTGACCGAGAAAGAATATTCTACTGCGTGAAAGCTGGATTTTGTCAAAATTCCTCCTTATTTTCGTCAAATAGCCAGCTATTCTCCTCAAATAATGAGAAATTTTGCTCAAAACCAGACTTTCCCTCGCTACGAATACTTTCTCGGTCAAGCACTAACTAACTTTCCCTGGGCTAGGATTTACCAAAAGGCGGTTTATTGCGCCAATACTGAATAAGCAGAAAACCGCTTAATGCTCCGCCAAGATGGGCAAAGTGGGCAATACCATCATTGCTTGATGACAGAATATTTAGTAACAATAGCACTCCATAGCCCATGACCAGATATTTAGCCTTAATTGGTATAGGTGGCAACAACAGCATTATTTCTCGTTCAGGCCACATCATTCCATACGCCAATAACAGTCCAAAAACCAATCCAGAAATGCCAATCACATTAGAATTTGCAAAAACCATATGGGCAATTGCTGCCCCAACTATGCATACTATTACAAAGGTAAGATATCTTTTTTCACCCCAGTAGTCCTCAATTTGTGAACCAAACATCCATATAGCTAGCCCATTAAACAGCAAGTGCCAAAGATCAGCATGTAAAAAAGCATAGGTAATGAGCTGTATCGGATTAAAACCTCTATCTAAACTTTGCAAAACAAAAAAAGATAAATTAACAAATTGTTGCAATATAAACACCAACAGCATGGTGATTAATAAATAACGGGTAATTTTGGGTATTTTTTGCAAATAATAGCTGGTGTTTCGTTGCAAACGATTAAGGGAGCGATTTATTTGATATTTATTCATTTTTGTAAAAGTCATTTAAAGTTGCTGGATAAATAATGCCATCAGCTTTAATTTCAAGGGTGATAACCGCACAATTAGCTGGCTTCATATATATTTCATAGCCACATAAATTATTAACCATTTGACTAAAAGTTGGATTATGTCCAACCAATATTATATTTTTTGAGTTCACAAGGGCTATTTTCTTTAGCCACTCACTTACCATGGTCGAGTATAGTTCTGGGTAAAATTTACACTGTGTCACCGCATTAACTGTACAGATAATTTCAGCCGTCTGTCTGGTTCGCATGGCTGCCGAGCTGATACATAGCTCTGGTGTTATTGCTAATTCTTTACATTTGTTTTTAATAAACACTGCAGTTTTTTCCACAGCCTTTACACCTTTAGAAGTTAGCTGCCTGTCAAAATCCAAACCTGCATCAAACTCCGCATGTCCATGCCTGCTGATAAAAATGTTTTTCAGTTGATTCATAACTGTGAGCCAGCGTGTGTTAAATAAATGTCGATAATTTCATCATTGGTCAAACTGGAATCCAGTTGTTGTATGACATTGCTGAGCTGTTTGATCTTAGGTGCATTTTTGGCTTTTTGTTGTGCAAAGGCCTGTGCTCCTAATTTGGAGTGAAATTTTTGCAATTCAAAAAAGTACTGGATTTGCTGTTTGCCAAAAAAAGTCTGGGCAGATATTTCCCCATTGGAAATATTTTGCATTTCATTATAAACATTCATACTAGACTTAGTATAGTCGGTTAAATCTGCTGCTACATTTGCCGTATCAATATCACAAGCAATATAGGCTATTTCTTTGTCTGTTGCATCAAAGTACTCGATATTTTGGAGGATATATTCAACCAGATTTCCTGTATAAATATTACCCATAGTGACCTCTCCTTTACCGAAGGTACTGCCATGTATCATCAGTTTCAACAATTCTTTATGCTCCTGACGTATGACCTTATGCTGATCTATTTGGGCAATTAATCTTGCGGTCTCCTGAAAGCTCGCTTGCTCATTATACCCTATTAAACCATGTAGATTGCTTACCTCAGACTGACGCAGATCATGACAACTCATAAATATTGATAACAGTGACCAGCCATATTCAGGAAT
>UOEW01000243.1_pt1 | contig 18959 bp, 18 predicted proteins | sample 1988701 | NCBI WGS metagenome assembly UOEW01 (sample SAMEA4712195, study PRJEB27164) | hydrothermal vent metagenome | biome: marine basaltic hydrothermal vent biome; feature: marine hydrothermal vent; material: mineral | place: Pacific Ocean | collected 2011-06-14/2011-07-23 | depth 1719 m | reverse complement strand
CCAGTTTTTTGACCATCTTTTTTACCACCAACATGGGTTGCAGTTGATACTAGTTTTATTTTTTCACGCATAACTTACACCTTTAAACCTTTTTTACGCAAATCAGCAAGTACTGCATCAATGCCTTTTTTATCAATAATACGCATACCTTTTGCAGTTAGGCGTAATTTAACCCAACGGTTTTCGCTTTCTACCCAAAACTTATGATTGTGTAAGTTTGGCAGGAAACGGCGTTTGGTTTTCTTTAATGAGTGAGGAACATTATTACCAGTTACTGGTCTTTTTCCTGTTACTTGACATACTCTAGCCATGATTATTCTCCCCTTTAGTAGATTGTGGAGTAGATTGTGGAGTAGATTGTGGAGTAGATTGTGGAGTAGATTGCGGAGCAGGTTTCGAAGTGGCTTTTGGAGCCTTTGATTTGGTTGCCAGCTTTTCTTTGATTCTAGCAGCGCGCCCTTCTAAACCACGTAAGTAGTAAAGCTTGGCACGTCTAACATCGCCACGTCTTTTAACTTCGATGTTATCGATCATAGGGCTGTAGGTTTGAAATACACGTTCTACGCCTTCACCATAAGATATTTTACGAACGGTAAATGCAGAATTTAGTCCACGGTTTTTCTTGGCAATTACTACGCCTTCAAAAGACTGAACACGTTCTCTTTTGCCCTCTTTTACTTTTACACCTACAACGACGGTGTCTCCAGGGTTGAACACTGGGATTTCTTTACCCATTTGCTCAGCTTCAAGTTGTTTAATTATATCACTCATTGCGACTTTCCTAATTTTTCTTGTTATTATCTAACAAGGTTTAACAAACCAGAACATTCATTCTACAAACTTAGCGTACTAAGCGATTAATCAGAGGTTCTGCCGTTTAAGGTAAGATTGACTTACCCTTTATTCAATAAATCTGGTCGTTTTAACTGGGTGGTTTTCAATGCCTGCTGCTCTCGCCATTTGGCAATGTTAGCATGATTGCCAGATAGTAAAACTTCTGGTACACCGCTTTGTTGTAAAACCTCAGATCTAGTATATTGTGGCGGTCCTAATAATTGTTGCATAAAAGAGTCAGTTTTGGCTGATTCTTCATCTCCAAGTACTAGGGGTATTTGTCTGGCTACTGCATCAATTATAACTGCTGCTGCCAATTCTCCACCACTGATAACGAAATCACCTAATGATATTTCATTATCTACATATTTATCTATAAATCGTTGGTCAATACCTTCATACCGACCACATAACAATACAATATGGGTTTCAGCTGCCAGTGTATTTATTATGTTTTGATTAAGCTTTTTGCCGTGTGGGCATAAAAAGTTTAATCTTAAATTTTTATCTTGTTGCTTTAAATATTCAACAGTTCTTACCAGTGGGTCATACATCATAACCATTCCTGCCCCGCCACCAAAGGGACGGTCATCAATCCGATTATGTTTATCCTGACTAAAATCTCTTGGATTAACTGTGGTTAATTCAATCAGACCCTTGTCTATGGCTTTGCCAATTACACCGTAGGATAAGGCACTCTCTACCATTTCTGGAAAGATGGTGATAACTGAAAATTTTATACTTGCTTTCATCAGTCATCCTCATGCCAATCTACCAGCATTATGTTTTCTGCTAAATCAATTTTTATAATAGTTTTGTTAGCAGATGGTTCTATTATGTAAGGGATTAACCTTTCTACTTTATCACTTTTAACTACTATTACGTCATTTGCACCAGTTTCCAACAGAGTTGTTATTTTACCAAAGTTAACACCCTTAGTATTGCTAACCTGTAAACCAATTAAATCATGCCAATAAAATTGTGTATCTGCAAGTTTAGCCAGTTGCTGTCTATCAATTTCAACATCCTGATTAATTAAAGCCTGGGCTGTTTCTATGTCATCAATTCCTGCAAGTTTAGCAACTATTAGTTTGCCATGTTTTTTTGCCTGTATTGAGTCGTAGTGTTGATTAGCAACTATCCAACTTTTATATGCTGTAATATTTTCTCTAGGATTGCAATAAGAAAAAATTTTCAGCCATCCTTTAACTCCAAAACAGCCAGATACTTTTCCAATTAATATCCGCCTATTTTGCTGCATGGGTTTTTTAAGCTGCGTCTTTAGCTGGTTCAGTCTCTACTACTTTATCAGTAGTTGGTGCTGTTGGTGCTGTTGTTGCTTTTGATGCTTCTTTAATTAAGGATTTCACCCTGTCTGAAATCTGTGCTCCTTTTGCTACCCATTGTTCGATTTTGTCTAGTTCCAGTTTTAGTCTTACTTCTTGCCCACGGGCAACAGGATTAAAAAATCCTAATTTTTCTAAGTTTCGTCCATCACGAGGCATACGTTTGTCTGCAGCTACTACGTGATAAAAAGGTGCTCTTTTAGCACCGTGGCGTGATAATCTAATTGTTACCATGATTTCCTCTATAAATTTATATTCAGACACAAAAAATTATCGGTCTGATTCAACAAGGCGGCGATTTTAACGTAAATAGCTTTATTTAAACAAGCTATTAATCACTTTTTGTATAATTTTTCGGGGTAAATGATTAAATTAATCATTATCCAGTATATTTACCATCCGCCACCGCCGCCACCGCCACCGCCACCACCTGAAAATCCACCACCACCAAATCCACCACTAGAACTTGATGAGGGCGGGGTTGAAGCTGAGACTACTGAACTTGCCAGTCCAGCTCCAATTGCAGTTGCAGTTGAGGCAAAATTAAAGTTGGAATAATTGCTGCCAATATACCAGTTGGGCTGGTATGTAGTGGCATCTTTACCCTGGATTTTCATTGCTTGACTAAATTGTTGTGACCACTTGTTTTCGACTCCTAGTGCCAGAGCGTAGGGTAGGTATTTTTCAAATAACTCAGGAGTCATTTCTGGTGGGTGCATCAGTTCCAACCTGTCTTGTTCGGCAGTTGCCAAATACATTTTGAAACCTGCTATTTTATCCAATAATTTCCTCCCAAACACGGTTGGTGCCTGGATGAGGTAATAAAAGACCGCATTGATAATGATTATCAAAATAACTACTACAATATAGGCAATATATATTGTTTCGGTTTGTACTATCAGAGCATAAATCAGTATGGCTGCAGGAGCAATTACTGCCAGTAGTTTTGCAAAAACTTTTTTGGACACACTTAAGCCAACTGCAGATAAAATTATAGCTATTGCGGGCATGATTAGAAAAGTAGCAGCATATCCAGAGAAGTTGAAAAAATGACCCCAGTTAAAAAATAATGCCAGCAGACTCATTGCAACTCCTACTATCCATAGTTTGATATTGTCCATGTAACATAAGTCTTTAAATTCATAGGTGATATTGTTTTTTAACAAATCATTGGCGGCTTTGATTCTACTGTTATATGTTGAGCCTATGGTTATTGATGTCTTGTTCCTAAATAAATATTGGAATATTTTCTTCTCACCATTGGCTAATGGGGTTGTACTGCCAGATGACAACTTTGTAAGTTTATATTCTTTTTTGGATAGTTGTTTAATGCTAATATATTCTTTTACGGCTAAATTCATGATAGCTACAGAAAAACTGACGGTATCATAGTAGCTGTTATTGATAAATCGAATTGCTGCTGGTGAGACATCATTGGGCGGAGCGAATATTGGAAAAATAGCTCCTTGTTGTGGGTCGATGCCAAACTTTCGCCATGTATTGTAGAAATATAAGGGATACAAAATAAGCATAAAAATTGATGCCAGCCAATAGATATTGTTTTTGATAAACATCCATGTTTTATTTTTAGGGTTAGTAATAAGTCCCTTGGGCCAGGTAGCCTGAATGGTAAAGCCTTGATACGGGTGAAGAGGTGCAGTGGTTTTAAAGTGTATATAGTTATTATAAATCTCTGCTGTATAATTTTGGCTGGTACTGCCCTGGGAGCCTGTCCAGCCATCATGGGTAAGAATATTTATTTTATCAGTATCTGGAAAATAAATATTTACACTAGCTTTAGCAATTGGAAAAACCCATCCAGAACCAGTAACATTCCAGTAAATACCATTGTTTGCACCTAAATCTACTACTTGCTGCTCTGCAATATATTCTATTTCATAGGTGTGAACCCCTTTGCTAACATATCTGTTTTTTGAGCCTAGGTATAATCTGGTACCATTTAATAGCCTTTCATCAAAATAACTTACCGCAGCAGCATCAAGCTTAGTTGACAAAATGGTTATCCTGGAATTTCTATGCGTAAAAAATGAATCAAAAAATATAGTTGGAATATCTCGGGTAATCCCACGTTTAATTTTTTTATTCATGGCATTGACGGTAATAGCTTCTTTCACATGTATATCACCATTGTCCAGCACTCGGATTTCGACATGGAAATCTAAAATACTTTCATCTTGTGCATAGACAAGGGTATTGGAAAATAATAATATGAAAAATAGGAACTTCATTTAAAATCTACCTGTGGTACGTTTCTGGCAACATCATTATCATCAAGTTCAAAAAACTCAGCTTCATCAAAACCAAATTTATTAGCAATTAATACTGCTGGAAAAGATTGAATTAAGGTATTGTATTCACGCACGGCTCCATTAAAATATCTTCTGGCGTATTGGATTTCTGACTCTATTTCAGACAGTTGTTTCTGTAAGTCCCGAAAATTTGCATCAGCTTTTAATTCAGGGTATGCCTCTACTTGTACCATCAAACCACTTAATGCGTTGCTAATTAATTGTTCCTGACTGGCCGAAGATTCGGTTGCACTTTTGGTAATATTGCGTAATCTAGTCACCGATTCCATCACGTCTTTTTCGTGAGAGGCGTACTTTTTAACCGTATTGACTAAATTAGGAATCAGATTGTGCCTACGTTTTAACTGTACATCAATACCGCTCCATCCATCCTCAACATGGTTTCTGCGTTTGACCATACGGTTGTAAAGCGATACCAACCAAATCCCAACAACAATAACAGCTCCAATAACAACCCAAAACATAGAACTACCACGCATAACATTCACCTTTATAAAATTGTATTGTGTTAGTTTATCATATTCAAAAAGAAAGCCATAGAGAAATATAATAGTTTAGTGTTTGACCAAGAAAGAAAAAGTAATACCTACACTCTAACTCACGTTTCTATATCGGGATTAGAGTTAATGATAAAATATTTGGGTTAGAACTCAACAAATTATATATAAAACGTTACAATGCACATTTATACTTACCCTGATAAAAGAGCTTACAATGTTAGATCCTCAAATACTTAGAAATGATATAGAAACAACAGCAAAGGCACTGGCAGCTCGTGGCTACCAGTTAGATATAAACAAGTGGAATGAGCTTGAACAAAACAGAAAACACTATCAGGTTTTACAAGAGCAGTTACAAAACCAAAGGACAGTTAAATCTAAATCAATAGGATTGGCAAAAGCTAAAGGCGAAGATATTCAACCATTGCTGGATGAGGTTAAAGTCATTGGCGAACAACTGGATGAAACTAAAAAACAGTTTGAAAAAATTCAACAAGATATAGTAAAAATCATAATGTATACCCCAAATCTGGCACAAACTGATGTGCCACTTGGCAAGGATGAGACTGACAATGTTGAACTTAGAACATGGGGAACACCTACTGAATTTGATTTTAAACCTAAAGATCATGTCGATTTGGGAGTAAAAAATAACTGGCTAAACGCTGAAAATGCTGTCAAATTATCTGGTTCTCGCTTTACAGTTTTAAGTGGTTCAATTGCCAAATTACAGCGTGTACTGGCACAATTTATGTTGAATACTCATACTACAAAAAATGGCTATCAAGAGTTTTATGTACCATTTTTAGTAAACAACAATGCCATGACAGGCAGTGGCCAATTGCCAAAATTTGCGGATGATGCCTTTGTAACAACCGATGAAAAATATTTGATTCCAACTGCTGAAGTACCATTAACCAATATATTTGCCGATACGATAATAAAAGCTACAGATTTACCCATAAAAATGACCGCACATACACCCTGCTTCCGCAAGGAGGCTGGCAGTTATGGCAAAGATACCCGCGGCATGATTAGGCAGCATCAATTTGAAAAAGTTGAAATGGTCCAGCTAGTACACCCGCATAATTCTCAGCAGGCACTGGAAGAAATGACCGCAGATGCCGAGGGTATTTTACAGGCTTTAGACATCCCATACAGAACTATTATCTTATGCACAGGTGACATGGGCTTTGGAGCAGCTAAAACCTATGATATTGAAGTATGGTTGCCTGGTGAAAATCAATATCGTGAGATTTCATCATGCAGTAACTGTACCGACTTTCAGGCACGGCGAATGAAGACCCGTTATCGGGATGACAATGACCAAAAACCACAATTGGTACATACACTTAATGGTTCAGGGCTGGCGGTTGGCAGATGTTTAATTGCCGTGATGGAAAATTATCAAAATGCAGATGGCAGCATCACCATTCCAACAGTGTTAAGGCCTTATTTTGGTGATTTAACAGTTTTGGAGTAAATATCTCTCTAAAGTTTTTCCATCAATTCCGGTATAATTTTAAACAAATCGCCAACTATACCAATATCTGACACCTCAAATATTGGTGCATCGGCATCTTTGTTGATAGCAACAATCGTACCAGCATCTTTGATACCCGTTAAGTGTTGAATAGCACCGCTAATTCCAAATGCCATATACAAGTCTGGAGCAATTATCTTGCCTGTTTGCCCAACCTGCATATCATTGGGAACATAACCAGCATCAACTGCAGCACGTGAGGCACCAGTTGCGGCATTGATTTTATCTGCCAAATTATAGATGATATCGAAGTTATCTTTGCTACCTACACCCCGACCACCAGAAATTACTTTAGCAGCAGTTTGTAAATCTGGACGTTCTTGATTGCCAGATTGTAGGGTTATGAATTTTGTATCAGTTTGCGGGCTATCAATTACATGATTTTCAATGGATGCTGAACCAGAGAGCATATCGGCTGTTTTAAACGATGCTGTGCGGATGGTTGCCACAATCTTATCATGAGTTGAATTAACCGTGATTATGGCATTGCCTGCATAAATTGGACGCTTAAATGTGTTAGCATCAATCACCTGCATGATGTCGCTGATTTGATTCTGTCCCAATAATGCAGCCACACAAGGCATTACATCTTTGCCAAAAGTAGTGGATGGCCCAAAAATATGTGTATAATTTTCTGCAAGTTGAGCAAATTTTCCTGCAATTCCTGTTGCTAGTTTCCAGTTTTGATTAGTAGTTTTGACTGCATGAACCGTATTGATACCAGCTAATTTACTCGCTTCATTTGCAATTGAATCAGTATCATCTGCAAATATAACCACATCAACTGTAGCTCCCTGTATTTGTTGTGTTGCAGTAATTGCTTTGGCAGTACCCTGATTTATGGTCTTGCCATCGTGTTGTGCAAGGATAAGAATTTTACTCATGATACTAATCCCTTTTCTTTTAATATGGTTACCAAATCATCAACGGATTTAACTATAACTCCTTTTGCTCTTGGTTTGGGAGCTTCAAACTGTTGGATATTTAATTCTTTATCAACAAAGCCGCTAAGAGTTTCATCAATGCTTACAGTATCCAGTGGTTTTCTCTTGGCTTTCATAATATCTGGTAATTTTACAAATCTTGGCTCATTTAATCTTAAGTCAGTAGAGATAACCGCTGGCAACGTTACCTCGATAGTTTCCAGACCCGCATCTACTTCTCTGGTTGCCAATGCAGTTGTATCGTTGATTTCAAGTTTTGATACAAATGTTGCCTGCGGCCGCTGCCATAATGTTGCCAACATTTGCGGTGTTTGGTTGTTGTCATCATCAATTGCCTGTTTGCCCATAATCACTAGTCCTGGCTGTTCTTTTTTAACAATATTTAATAGAGCAGTTGCTGCCTTTAGTGACTGAATTTCAGAATTTGATTCAACCAAAATAGCTCGATCTGCCCCCATTGCCAGAGCTGTCCTTAATTGTTGTTCGGCTGCACTGCTACCAATGGTGGCAACAATAACCTCGGAGGCTTTGCCTGCTTCTTTAATACGTAGTGCCTCTTCAATCGCAATTTCATCAAAGGGGTTAATGCTCATTTTGACCCCGTCAGTAGCCACGCCGCTACCATCAGGTTTGACCTGTACTCTAACATTAAAATCAACCACACGTTTAATGGCTACTAAAATTTTCATAACTGTTTTCTCGAATAAATTATGAGGTATATGCATATACCTCTCGATTATGAATATATCCAACTGTAACTATTCAGCGAGTTTAGGTATTTCAATACCTTTAAATACCACTGTTAAATACCACTGTATTGTTACATTCAACTTTTATATAACCCAAATTTCCATATTGAGATTAGGGGTACAGGATTACATTCATAAAATGTCTTATAGATTAGATTTTGCGGAATTATAGCATTTGATGATAATAATGCTACTAAATATGCTAATTATGCTTTAAGTCTGCATACTATTGTTGGTATAATTTTGCGGTACAATTTTTGTACATTAAAATTTTATTGGGTACAGGTATGAAATTAGTATTTCCGCATAAAGAACATAAGGACTTTGAACTGATTGGAGATAGTTTTACTATCGGCAGTTCAGCAGATGCAGCTATTCGCATAGAGGCGATTGGAATGAGTTCAGTACATGCAACTTTGATTAAAGATGGTGATGATTATTCATTAAGAATTGACAATCCAGCTTGTATGGCATCAGTAAATGGACGTTTAGTTAAAGATAGCAAAGAAGTTCGAGAGGGTGATTTAATGATAATCTCCCAAGTGCATTGTAAATTAGAGTCAAAAAAAGTTGAAAAACCGGATGACAATCGTACTCGCATACGTATGGCATTGCCAAAATTTGTCTTGCGCGGCGTTTCTGGTGTATATTTCGGAAAAACTTTCCCTCTGCGAGGCAACACAAGCTTAGGCAGGCACCCAGATAATGATATTTTTGTCAATGTAGATGGTATCTCCAGAAAACATGCGGTAATTTCCGTACTGGCAGATGGTTTGGAAATCCAGGATGTAGGCTCGTCAAACGGCACGTATGTAAATGGCAAGCAGATTACCAAAGCAATTATTAAACTTGGTGATGAAATCAAATTGGATAATATTCGTTTTTTGATTCAGTCTCTAGGAGTGCAAATTGATAACGATACCCAGAAATCTAAAACTGATACGACCGCCAACAAAACTGACAAGTCTATTTCATCTCAGGGAATTATGGAAACATCAGGCTCAACTGGCAAGTGGGTTGCTACTGTCCTGATTTTACTGGCAGCAGCTGGTGCTGGTGCATGGTATCTTGGTTTACTTGATAGGTTTTTATCATGAATACAATACAGCTAAAAATATTCAGGAACATTTGCAAAATGGTAATTTTAATCAAGCCGTGGATATGGCAAAAGAAGTTTTAGCACATAACCCAATGGATTTAAAAAAGTATACAATTTGATAAAATTTAGATAAAATTTGCTATATGAAAGAAACTAATACAAAAGATGTTAACTACTATCATAAGGTAGTAGATTGCCAATACGCCTGTCCAGCTCATACACCAGTCCCTGAATATATTCGCATGATTAGTGCTGGCAGGTTTACTGATGCCTATATGCTTAACTGGGAGTCTAATGTTTTTCCTGGTATTTTAGGCAGAACCTGCGACCGCCCATGTGAGCCAGCCTGTCGGCGTGGCAGGGTTGAGGACGAGCCAGTTGCGATTTGTCGATTAAAACGCGTAGCTGCTGATAATAAGGGCAATATAAAGACCAGACTGCCAGAAATTCCAAAAGAAAAAAATGGTAAAAAAATTGCACTTATTGGTGGTGGACCCGCATCTTTAACCGTAGCTAGAGACTTGATGCCACTGGGCTATCATGTTGATTTATACGATGAGCAGTATAAGGTAGGAGGCTTTATGCGTAGCCAGATTCCTTCATTCAGATTGCCCGAAACAGTGCTTGATGAAGAAGTGGACTATGTGCTGGATATGGGCGTGTCCACTCATCTTAATCATCGGGTTACCAGCATGAAATCTATGCTAGCAAAAGACTATGATGCCATATTTGTTGGAACGGGTGCACCAAGAGCCAGAGACTTACCAAAACTTACTGGTCGTCAGGCAGCAGATGCCAATGTCCACCTTGGGATTGACTGGCTTGCCAATGTAGCATTTGAACATACAAAGTCAATTGGCAAAAGAGTATTGGTGTTAGGTGGTGGTAATACAGCTATGGACTGCTGTAGAACCGCAAGGAGAATAGGTGGCAAAGATGTTCGGATTGTTGTGCGTAGCCCGAAAGTTGATATGAAAGCATCTCCCTGGGAGATTGAAGATGCAGAACACGAAGGCATTCCAATGTATGAAAACCATACACCCAAAGCTTTTGTCTGTGAAAATGGCAAGTTAACTGGCATGTTATTTGAGCTGGTTAAAGCACAATATGATGAAAATGGCAAAAGAGCCCTAGTCCCAACTGGTGAGGACGATGTGTTTATGGCATGTGATGATGTGTTGATGGCATTAGGGCAGATGAATGCATTTCCATGGATTGAGCGTGATTTAGGGCTTGAATTTAATGACTGGGATATGCCTGAGGTTGATAAAGTTACCCATCAAACCTCACTAAAAAATGTTTTTGTAGGCGGTGATGCAGCCTGGGGACCAGAAAATGTAATTACCGCAGTTGCCCATGGGCATCAGGCAGCTATTTCGATTGATAAATATTGTCAGCAACTGGATACCAGTAATAGACCTGCACCTGGAACAACCTTGATAACGCAAAAAATGGGCTTTCATGATTGGTTGTATAATGCCCCAATCTCAAGTGATGAACGCTTTGTAGTGGAACATGTAAATACAGAGCTGGCACTATCAGATAGAAAAATAGAAGTAGAAAAAGGCTTTAGCCTACAGCAGGGATTAAAAGAAACACTACGTTGTCTAAATTGTGACGTGCAAACCGTATTTGACACCGACAGGTGTATAGAGTGTGATGCCTGTGAAGATATTTGCCCAACTAGTTGTATAAATTTTATTGACAATGCTGATGAAGACATTTTACGTAAAAACTTGAGAATGCCAGCTGACAACCTGCAACAAAGTTTACTAGTATCTGCCGAGCTCAAAACCAAACGAGTAATGGTCAAGGATGAAGATGTCTGCCTGCACTGTGGGTTATGTGCAGAAAGATGCCCAACTGGAGCTTGGGACATGCGCAAGTTTTTATTCAACGAAGCCAAGGCAGGAAGTTAATACCATGACCAATAATATCAAAAAAATTAACGCTACCAATGATTTTGTCGTCCTGTTTGCAAATATAAATGGCTCAGGTTCAGCTTCTGCCAACAATTTATTTGCTAAAGCCATATTTAGATTAGGCGTACCAGTTTCACCAAAAAACATATTTCCCTCCAATATTCAGGGGCTACCAACCTGGTTTGAAGTAAGAATAAATGAAAAAGGCTATTTAGGCAGACGTGATGGTTATGATTTTGTAGTAGCAGTCAACGGTCAGACTCTCAATAAAGATTATCAAGAGTTAAATGGTGGTGGTTACTTTTTCTATGACTCATCCAGAAGATTACCTGATGATCTCAAGCGCCGTGATGATATAACCGAGATTGGAGTGCCATTAACTAATATTTGTAATGAAAACTATACCGACCCGCGTTTACGTCAAATATTTAAGAATATAGTTTATATTGGTGCTTTGGCTTATTTGTTTGAGATGGATTTTTCAGTATTTGAACAGTCAATAAAGTCTCAGTTTGCTAAAAAAGCTAAACTAATTGCCCCAAATATAGCCGCCTTAAAACTGGGCTATGATTATGTTCAGCAACACTATAAAAACACCTGTAAGTTAAATATTCATCGGCGTGACTTGGTTGCTGATAAAATCATGATGGAGGGTAATGCTGCCACAGGACTTGGAGCAGTTTTTGCAGGTGTAACCGTAACAGGGTGGTATCCAATCACACCCTCAACCTCAGTCATCGAGGCGTTTGAATTTTACTGTAAAAAATATCGGGTAGATACTGCAACTGGCAAAAATAAATTTGCCATCCTGCAAGCTGAGGATGAGTTAGCTGCTATTGGCATAGTAATTGGTGCCGCCTGGAATGGAGCAAGATCATTTACTGCCACCTCAGGTCCAGGCATTTCGTTGATGAGTGAGTTTTTAGGACTAGCATATTTTGCAGAAATACCAGTGTTTCTGGTGGATATTCAACGCTCAGGACCCAGCACAGGAATGCCAACACGTACCCAACAATCAGATATATTAGCAGCGGCTTATGCCTCACATGGCGATACTAAAAATGTATTACTGTTTCCAGCTACACCCACAGAATGTTTTCATATGACTGTGACTGGCATGGATTTAGCAGAGCGATTACAGAGCCCTATATTATTAATGAGTGATTTAGACCTAGGTATGAATACACATATGTGTGAAAAAATTGAATGGGATGATTCTAAAGTTTATGATCGTGGCAAAGTATTAAACTTTCAGGATTTAGCAGATAAAAAAGAACGCTGGGGTAGATATTTAGATGTAGATGGTGATGGTATTGCCTATCGAACCATTCCCGCAACCCATCCAGAAAAAGGTGCATTTTTTACCCGAGGTTCATCCCATGATGAATATGCAGTTTATACCGAAGACGGTAAAACATATGAAAAAGGTATGCACAGACTACTAGTTAAATGGGATACAGCCAAAACCTTAGTGCCAAAAGCGGCAATATCAGCAAACAGCAATGCTATTGGAGTGATATATTATGGTACCAGTGCTGCTGCCAGTGAAGAGGCTAAGGACTTATTAAAACAACAATGCTGTAATATTGATGAGATGCGCATAAGAGCTTTCCCATTTGGTAGTGAAGTGGCAGAGTTTATCAACACACATTCTACAATATTTATCATTGAGCAGAATAGAGATGCACAAATGAAATCATTGCTGGTTAATGAATTGCAAGTAACTCCAAATAAATTTGTATCGGTATTAAATATTGACGGAATGCCAATTACGGCTCAATATATTAGCGATGCAATACTCACGTCTTTAGCACAAACCAAGCAGGTGGCAAAATGAGTTATATAAAATCCGATTTTAGACACCCAAAAGCAAAGATAAACGAGCTTGGTCTTAGTATGAGGAAGTATGAAGGAGTACTCTCAACCTTATGTGCGGGCTGTGGGCATGACTCAATAAGTGCAGCTATTGTACAATCTTATTTTGAAATGAATATCCAACCACACAAAATTGTCAAAACCTCAGGCATCGGCTGCTCATCAAAAGCACCCGCTTATTTTTTAGGCAAAGCACATGGTTTTAACTCAGTACATGGTAGGATGCCCTCAGTTGCAACTGGGGCTAATATGGCAAATAGAGATTTGCAATATATCGGCATCTCAGGTGATGGTGATACGGCCTCAATTGGCATGGGACAATTTGCCCATGTAGTCCGCCGTAACTTAAATATGATTTATCTGGTTATGAATAATGGCTGTTATGGCTTAACCAAAGGTCAAGATTCAGCTACAGCAGATATTGGTTCTGCTGGAAAAAAAGGAATTCCCAACCAATTTGCCGCAATTGACTTATGCCAATTAGCCTTGCAACTGGGCGCAGGTTATGTAGCACGTAGTTTTTCGGGTGATAAAAAGCAACTTATTCCACTGATAAAAGCAGCGATAGAACATCAGGGCTTTGCCTTTATTGATGTTATTTCGCCATGCGTAACTTTCAATAATACTCCAACATCAACCAAAGGTTATGAATATGTTCGTGACCATTTAGATGCCACAGGGACAATTGATTTTGTACCTGAACGCCAAGAACTTAAAATCACTCACTCACAAGGTACCAGCAAAGAAGTGACCCTGCATGATGGCAGTAAATTAATTCTTAAAAAGAATAAAAATGACTATGATATGGCAAATAAAAAAGCAGCGATGAACACCATTGAATCCGTGCAAGAAGAAGGCAAAATTTTAACTGGTTTAATTTATCTTAATGAAAACTCACAAGATACCCATGATAAAATTAATAGTGTCGATAAACCGTTAAATAGTTTATCCCAAGAAGAAGTTTGCCCAGGATCAAAAATATTGGATGCACTGAATGCTGGATTTAGATAGAGCCTTGCATATTCATTCAAAAGAATCAGCAAAAATCAAATCACTATTGATAATATAACCCATATCCTGAAATAAATACGGGGTTAAGTCAATTTGGTTAAAGTTCAAATTTCCTATTGATGACTCCAGCAATAAATCTGGCGATGCTGTAGTACTGAAGTGACTGATAGAAGAACCAGGCTGCAATGATCCAGGTGCATGCAGCCTAACTAATCCTGAATTATAGCCCTGAGAGATATAGTTTGCCGCATTATTGGTGACATTATTGCCATTCCAGACGAGAAATGGATCATTTGTCATGGATGAAAATCGTTGGGGGTCAGTCATCGCAGTCCAAGGCATGTTGGATTGGGTATCAAATATGAACCTATCAAAGATTGCAGGCATATTAAATGGAAAGCTAGCATCATCACCATCTGTTAAACTAACAAAACCCAAACCGTGCCCTAGCTCATGCAACACAGTTGAAAACAACTGAACTTTATTTCCAGGAGCATCGCCATTGATACCATAATAAAAAGTACCACCATTGAAACAGCCAGTATCCACATTGCTATTAAAATTGGTAATAATATCTGGAGCGCCAGGATTATTGTCAACACCTCTAATAGCATCAACCAAGGCACGAGGATAGAAGGTATTTGGTATAGGTGCAGAAGGAAAATTAGAGTGTAATTGGGCAGGACCAGCAGAACCCAGTACCACACTATTAGGTTGGCAAAACAGCGAGGTAAAAGAGGCATTCACTACAATTGTTACATTACTTTGAATTCTTGCTCCCCAAATATTGGCAACCGCCTGAAATAGAATCTGCCGTTGCTGACCTAAAGTTGTGCCAGAGTTGCCGCCAACAGGAGTCACAGGTGTAGCATCATTAAAACCAGCACCAAAATTAAACTGAAAAGTTGCAGCACTGACAACCATTGGAAATAATCCAATCAATAATAGTTTTTTCATTGCAGTGCTTCTTCTATAGATGGTTTAACCGCCCCTCCAGCTAAAAAGCGTTTGGCATCATCGGCACTACTGGTACAAAAAGTTTCCAGCTTACCATCTTTGCCAATTCTGGTAAGTATGGTACTGGCAAAGCCTCCTTGAGGATTCATATTTACCTGTCCGTTGGTATCAACAGTTATCACCGCCTCACGCTTCAATGCTACTTGAGTATTTGCATCGAGTTTTACCGAAACTGGCAGGTCATGCGATTTGACAGCAAAACTGCCAACTAGCAATAGCACAACAAATATTAGAGTAATTATTTTTTTCATATTTAGATTGATTTTATCGTTAGGGTTTTATTGATTTTATCCCATATTTTAAAAAAAACATATAAAATACAGATTATGCAGACAAAATCATTTTTATACTTTATCGCAATATTGGCAGTAATTGCCCTGATATTATATCTTATTAAAATACCCAAAAGGCGTAGGCGAGCAAAGTTATATACCAGTAATTTTCCTGAGAGTTGGGTAGAAATCCTGAACAATCATCTGCCACTATACAAGGTATTGCCTACAGCTTTACAGAGACAACTACATGGGCATATTAATATTTTTTTAGCCGAGAAAAATTTTGTTGGTTACAATGGCATAGTCATAAATGATACCATTAGAGTTGTCATTGCAGCACAGGCCTGTGTATTATTATTAAACCGAAAAACCAATTATTACCCATATTTAACCAATATTCTCATCTATCCACGAGCCTTTACCAGTGTTAATCCAGATGGTGGACAGCATAAAGCCAGACTCGGAGAATCATGGCACCGAGGTCCCATCGTCCTTTCCTGGCAACACTCTAAACTAGGTGGTAACAACAACCATGATGGCAATAATGTAGTCATGCACGAGTTCGCTCATCAACTTGATCAGGAAAATGGACCCAGTGATGGCTTGCCAATATTACAACATAATAATATCAAACAATGGAGTAGCATTTTAAGCAAAGAATTTAAATCTCTAAAAGTTAAAGCAAAGCTTAAGCGTAAAAGTTTACTGGATAAATATGGGGCAACCAATCCAGCAGAGTTTTTTGCAGTGATTACCGAACATTTTATCGAACAGCCAAGACAACTACATAAAAAACATCCAGAGCTATATGCAGAATTAAAAAAATACTATCAGATTGACCCTATTCAATGGATTGAATGATATTTGCTAGTTGTGTTATAGCTACCATTTTGTTATGATTCCATGGTTTTTATAAATAGTGCCAATAAATGCCAATAATTAAATCTTTGAAAATATGTATCCTACTATCTACTTTGCTGTTAAATATACCTGCTGATGCAAATAAGCAGCAACAATTATCCCACAAAAACAATATTGCGAAAGAGTATATTATTGGCAATTATCAGAAACTCGGGATTGCTTTAGCTGATATTAATAATGCCAAAATAAGTAGTTATCAAACCCAACATAATGGACTGACACATATTTATTTCAGGCAATATGTTAATGGAATTGAGATGTACAACGGTAATATTCAGGTTCATCTAGATCGCAATAACAAGGTTTTTCTTCTACACAATCAATTTACTGCAAACCTTGCTAGCAAAATAAATACCAGCAAACCAACACTAAAGGCAACGGTTGCGATAAACCGTGCTATTACTAGCCTAAATTTAGTAGCAAAAACATCAATAATTTTAAAACAACATCACCAAACTCCAAACCAGTCTGCACTATACTCAAATGCAGGTATCTCTCTCGCTGATATTCCAGTGAAACTAGTATATACATTAAACAAAAGTAAACAGGTCAGACTAGCATGGGATTTGCAAATTCAACAAACAAACGCATGGTGGAATATTCGAGTTGATGCAGTTAATGCCGAGGTACTTGATACCGATAACTGGACCTCTGATGGTAGCTATGCAGTATTTCCGCAACCGTTTGAAAGTCCTGATGCAGCTGGTGCTAGTCATCAAGTTGTTAGCAATGTAGCAGATGCTATCGCCTCACCGTTTGGCTGGCATGATACCGATGGCATTGCAGGTGCAGAATTTACCGATACTCAGGGCAACAATGTGAGAGCTCAGGATGATTTGGATGCCAATAACTCTGGTGGCTTACGTCCTGATGGCGATGCAGCACTGGACTTTAATTTTAGTTTTGATGAAAATTTACAACCAGATGAGGGTACTAATCTTGAGGCTGGGATTGTTAATTTATTTTACTGGAATAATATTATCCATGACATTATGTATCGATACGGATTTGATGAAGCTGCGGGCAATTTCCAGATAAATAATTACGGTAACGGCGGGCTTGGAAATGATGCGGTTAATGCCGATGCCCAAGATGGTTCTGGTGTCAATAATGCTAATTTTGCCACTCCACCAGATGGCTTTGCCCCGAGGATGCAGATGTTTAGATTTTTAGCAGCACCAAGTTTAACAGTAACATCTCCTACAGAAATTGCAGGGGATTATGCAGTTGGTAGTGCATCATTTGGTGCAACTATTGATGCAACAGGTCTCGCTGGTATCTTAGAAGAAGTAAATGACAACACTGATACCACTAGTGATGCCTGCGAACCATTAGTAGGATTTAATGCAGGAAAAATAGCCCTATTAGACCGGGGAGATTGCCAGTTTGGGGTAAAAGTCAGGAATGCGGAACTTGCAGGTGCAATAGCAGCTATAGTGATTAATAATCAGGGTGACGACACGATGACCATGGGACCAGGTACTGATGGTGCTTTAGTTACAATACCCTCGGTATTTATTGGGCAGTCAGATGGCAATCTGCTAAGAGAGCAAGTAAATAACACGGTAGATATAGTGATGACTATGAATACAGACCGAGCAGGAGACTTTGATAATGGCATAATTATCCATGAGTACGGGCATGGTGTTTCCAATCGTTTGACAGGTGGTGCTGCCGCCTCTGGTTGTGTTAGCAATGAAGAACGCATGGGCGAAGGCTGGAGCGACTTTTTTGCCTTGGTACTCACGGCTCAATCCACAGAACAGGCAACCGATGCTAGAGCAATGGGTCAATATGCCAGAAATAGTGAATTTGGTATTCGTCAATACCCTTATGCAACCGATATGATTATAAATCCACATACCTTTGCCGATATTGACAGTGTATCGGTACCACATGGCGTAGGCTCGGTTTGGGCAGTAATGCTATGGGAAGTATATTGGAATTTGGTTGCAACCTATGGCTTTGATGCCGATTTATATAGTGGTACAGGTGGCAACAATATAATGTTGCAATTAGTGATAGATGGTTTGAAGCTACAACCATGTAACCCAAGTTTTATTCAGGGCAGAGATGCGATATTAGCAGCAGATGTAGCCAATAATGCTAGTGCCAACCAATGTGCAATTTGGCAAGGTTTTGCCAAACGAGGTTTAGGTTTAAGCGCCAATTCTGGTAGTGGCTTTATTTTAGGCGATGAAATAGAGGCCTTTGATATACCAAAAGAATGTATGATATCTGACTTGATATTTACCGATGGGTTTGAATAATATTCCTAACCGCAAGATTATCGCAATTGCAGGAAGTATTGGAGCAGGTAAAACTTCATTGGTTGAATTTCTAACCTCAACCTACAATATCACCCCTTTTTATGAACCAAATGATGAAAATCCATATCTGGAAGATTTTTATCAGGACATGCAACGCTGGGCATTTCATTCGCAGCTCTATTTTCTTAGCAATAAATTCCGTATTCATCAGCAGGTTGACTCAACTCAAGGTGTAGTGGTACAAGACCGTACAATATTTGAAGATGTAGAAATATTTGCCACCGCCTTACATCAGATGAAACAAATAAGTGACCGAGACTGGC
>UOEW01000231.1_pt1 | contig 19200 bp, 20 predicted proteins | sample 1988701 | NCBI WGS metagenome assembly UOEW01 (sample SAMEA4712195, study PRJEB27164) | hydrothermal vent metagenome | biome: marine basaltic hydrothermal vent biome; feature: marine hydrothermal vent; material: mineral | place: Pacific Ocean | collected 2011-06-14/2011-07-23 | depth 1719 m | reverse complement strand
TACTAAAAACTTGATTCATGGTCATGAATGTGATGCGGCTGCTTGTTTGCCTGGATTTGGCACACCTGGTTCTGATACATCGTATCCAATTCCTGCCATCGGTGTTGGAGATGGAGATCGTCTGGCAAATACAGATGTGTTAACCTTCAGGTTTATTGCCGGAGCTGGACAAGAAGTGGCATCTATAGCTGGTAATGTAATACAGTTATCCAATTTTGCCACTACTTTACCTGGAGCAATTAACCCTTTGCCAGCGAATAGCCGTGTTTTAGTTGCAAGTTGTACAGGTGCAACGCCATTAGTTGCCGCAGATGTAGTTGCCTCTGGTGGTGGGTCTATAACTGTTAATATTCCTTCAGGACAAAAACTTTTATCTAGTGATGGTTTAACCAGAGTGTTTAATTTAGATCGGGACGTACGTAGTATAACTTATTTTGTAGCTAATAATATTGTTGATGGCCGTAGTATTCCAACGTTATATAGCGTTAATAATGGCACGGTCAATGCGTTGATTGAAGGAGTGGATAGATTTGATGTCTTATATGGTGTTGGCACTGGTATTGGTACTGGAGCTACTCCTACTAAACAGCTACAATATTTAACAGCTACCCAAGTACAAAATCTCCCTGCTGTCAATTGTCGTCCCTTGCCAAATGAAATGGGAAATGCTGGGTTCATCAATGATGTAGGTTGTGGCTGGCGCGGTGTAGAAACTATCCAAATCCATTTGTTGCTGAATACTGTACAAGACAGTACCCATGATGATAATATACAGTTTATGTATAGTATGCTTGATAATCTTAATTTACAATCTCCCTCAAATCTGGGTACAGGTATTGATACTTATAGATTGCATCGTAAAGAATTTTATGCATCAATTGCCTTAAAAAACAGCCAGAAATAAATATATTTAAAATTAAAGAATAAAGTGAGAACAATGAAAAATTTAAAACACAAGCAGACAGGAGTAGCACTAGCAATAGGGCTAATGCTGTTACTTGTTGTCTCAGTGATAGGAATTACTTCAATGAAGTCTGCCCTGTTGCAGGAAAATATGGCAGCAGGTCTAAAAAATAGAGAACTATCTGATGCTGCTGCTTTAACACTCTTGGCAGCTGGCGAAAGATATTTGCAGGCCTATTATGAAGTAAGTAATGGCACAACGTTAACAGCAGGTGTTGATCCAATAATTGCACCCCGTTCTGACCTTGCACGCAGGTTTAAAACTGAAAGAAATTTAAATGAAGGTTTTTTGCATCCATTTGGTGTAAACTTGACAAGTGAGTTTGGCGGGATGTTAGCTACCGAACCACGGCTAATTATTGAAGACTTCTCATCTGCTAGTGGCTCCACTGGTGATACTGGTAACACCTCGTTTCAAACAACAGTTGGTGAGTCTGACAATGCCTCAGCAGCTGGCAGCAGTGGAACCATTGCTGACGCTGATTCAACTAATCAGACTCTCACATATAGAGTGGTAAGTAAAGCAACTGATTCAACTGGGCATTTATTCACTGGCTTTGAGTCTGTCATCTCAGTAAAAATTAATTAAGGATACTATTATGAGTATACAATACAAACTAAAACAAATAACACAGATACTACTACTTACCGCAGTTGTCTCAACAGCCAGTGCGGTTCCACTACAGCTATCAGATACACCCTTGTTTCTTAATCAGGCAGTTCCACCTGCTCTGGCAGTGACATTTGATGACTCTGGCAGTATGGCATGGGGATTTATGCCTGCCACCCTAAATTTACGAGGACTTAATGATGTTGCATCACTCTCATCTCCAGACTATAATGCCATGTATTACAATCCACTCATAAACTATAGTCCGCCAGTAAGAGCCGATGGCTCCTCTCTGCCTAATTCAGATTTTAATAATGCAAAATTTGATGGATACTTTCAAACAGGTGATTTTGTACCTAGGGTTAATTTGGCTCATGACTATATTTATGTACATGAGAGTTATCCTGACTATATCAATGGTATACTCACTAGATTAATATTTAGAAATGCTGGACGCCCAGGGCCAGGAGCAGCATATTATCATAGCTGGAATAGCCCGCTTACCGATCCTTTAGATCTGGCTATGAGATTCGCGAATGTAGGTGCAGATGCTGATGAATATACCTTAAACTTTATTGCCCCAGCAGACCAACAAAATTTCGCTAACTGGTATACATACTACAATACCAGAGGCAAGCTAGCAAGAGCGGCAGTAAGCCATGCGTTTGTTAATTTTGGACCAGACTTTAAAATAGACTGGCAACAGATAAATAGAAATAGATTCCCTACAAATGGTGGTACCAATATGCGTTTATTTAGTGGCAGTCACAGGGAAGATTTTTATGACTGGCTACTTACAGTACCTGCAAATGGCTGGACTCCATTAAGACGTTCATTTCGACAAGCAGGTAGATTGTTTGAAAAGTCAGGAGCTCAAGGACCATATTTTGACCCTAATTATGGTGATGAACTATCATGCCAGCAAAACTTCCATATAGCAATTTCTGATGGTGACTGGAATAATGCTGCAGGTGTGACTACCAATGTTGATAGTGTGGCAGTAGCTTTACCAGCTTTAGAAAATGGCAAAGTTTATGATTATAAACCAACTATATTGCCCTCTGGCATGTACTCAGGAGTTGCTAATGATGATGCAACACTAGCAGATAATGCTTTTGAATATTGGTACAGGGATTTAAGACCAGGCTTAACTAATAATGTACCTACATATATAGAAAGCTATACCAACTCTACCGGTGGTATTGTTACAGTACCTAATGGGCAACAGTGGTGGGAACAATCAGAGCTATTCTGGAATCCTCACAATAACCCGGCCTCATGGCAACATATGGTTAATTTTAATGTTGGCTTGGGTCTAACAGGAGCGCTAGATCAAAATACAGATATGCCACAATTGCGTGATGGCACACTCATATGGACGGATACAGCTACAGCCGCCGGACGAGTAGATGATGTCTGGCACTCTTCAGTGAATAGTCGAGGTAAGTATTTTAGTGCCAGAGACCCTGCTGAGCTAGCAACAGCACTATATAACGTTGTGGCAAATATAATACAACGCAAAGGTCAAGCCAGTGCAGGTAGTATTTCCTCCAGTATTATTTCAGCTGATTCTTTGACCTTTAAAACTGGTTATGATACCTCAGACTGGAGTGGTTATGTGGTTGCAGCACCGACAAACTCAGATGGCAGTATAGGTAGTGCCATATGGGATGCAAGTTGCAAGCTAACGGGAGGATTTTGCCCATCTATGAGTGCATTTATTGCAGCTACTAACGATAATAATACTAGAAATATATTTACCTATAATAAAAGTACATCTACAAAACACCCATTTCAAGATGTAGATATGGACTCTACACAAGAGGCAAATATATTAAACTCTAATTTCTATACAGATGCAGTAAATGCAGGTACTGCATTTAATTCAGATGAAATTATCCGCTATGTAAGAGGCGACAGAACTTTAGAAATTAACTCTGGCGGAGATTTTAGAAACAGACGTTCCTTATTAGGTGATATAATCCACTCTCCAGCAACAGTTATTCGTGGGCCAAATGCCTCCTATAATGATAATATTTGGGCACAAGGCTCTCCAGAGCAGCTAGCTGCAGATAACAATCAAGGCTACGTTCAGTTTAGAGATACAAATAGAAATAGAACAAGTATAGTTCTGGTTGGAGCTAATGATGGTATGTTGCATGCCTTTGACGCAGGGCTTGACTCCACAAATGGTGGACATGAATTGTGGGCGTACTTGCCATCGGCATCATTAGATGGTCTATCAAAGCTTGCCGACCCACAGTATGCACATGAGTCGTATGTTGATGCAGCTCCATTTGTCAGAGATGCATATATTAATAGTGATTGGACTACTGTAGCTTTGGGAGGTATGAGAAAAGGTGGGAAATTATTTTATGCACTGGATTTAGGCTCGCAACCAGCTAGCGAGCCAGAGGTATTATGGGAGTTTACCGATGCAGATGATACAGATATGGGCTTTAGCTATGCTGGAGGTCTTATAGCTCGGGTGGTAAATAAAAACAATGTACAAGATGCCAAGTGGGTAGCAATACTACCCAATGGCTATAATAGCAGTAGCCATCAATCGGTTATGTATGCTATTGATTTAACTACAGGGGCACTATTGCATAAATGGAGTACGGGAGTGGGTGGTGTTGCAACTCCCAATGGTATGGGACCACCTGTTGCGGCTGACTTTGTAGTATATGACATAGATGACCCTAGTATTTCTTACTATGGAGCAGATCAGGGTACTGACTATGTATATGCTGGAGATTTGGCAGGTAATCTTTACCGGTTTGATATGCAGGATATATTTTCTGGCTCAGGTGCCCCGCAGACACTATATTCTGGCTCATATGATTTAGCCATAACAACATCACCAAGAGTATTTACCCCCGAAGACGGGACAGAGAATGTTATCGTCGTTTTTGGCACTGGTAAATATATAGAACTAAGTGATAGAGCAATAGGCAGTTATCAGTATTTATTTGGTTTAAAAGATGCAAAAGATATGGCTGCTACCTATTCTTTGAATGATGGCAGAATAGTTGAGCAGTTTATTAGCACGTCTACTAATATCCGCACGCTAACTTCCAACTCAGTAGATACTAACCAAAGCTGGAAAGTAATGTTGCCAGAACCAGGAGAAAGAATGGTAAATGCTCTAGGTCGCAACAATAATGCTAAGCTGTTAACTGTAGCATCGATTATACCAACTGATGGTGATCCGTGCCTGTCAGGCGGAACAAGCTGGTTAATGATTTTAGATGCTACCACAGGTGGCACCCCGTCAATGGGAAGGTTTTTTGAAAATAGTACCTCCGATGGCTTGTTAGTAAATGACCTTGTTTTAGGGTTTAACTACCTGACAGTACCTGGGGGCCCAGAAACTTTTATCAATATTGATATAGCAGGTAATGGTGGCAATTCTATATCAGAAGGACTTCAATACACTAGTACTTGGAGCAGAAGAAGCTGGCACAGAATTATTTTTGATTAACCTAGAGAACAAAATATTATGAATAAATATAGAAAATTATTATTGATAGCGCTAGCATTGCTATCAACAAATTTGCTGGCAGAGAGAGGCTTTTATGTCTTATCAGAGCGTGTAGTCGTAACAAAAGTTATTGGTGCAGGCAACGATAAGGGCTTTAAATCCATCACTTTTTTGAATAAAAATAAACAAGAAGTGACTAAAGGCTTTCGTATGGAGATTTTAAAAGATCATTACCATACAGGCACTACAGACTCTTTTGAACTTGCTGACATGCCTTTGAATAAAGAATATTATATAAGAATCATGCATACCTCCAAGGCAAACTATGAAAAAGACTTAAAAGGTCTAAAAAGTAAAAATGGCGGCTCAATTTTTTATATTGGGACAGTGGAATATCCATTTTAGAGGCAATTGAATTATGAAAAAAAATGTATACGGTTTTACCTTAGTAGAGTTAATGGTGGTGATTGTGATTATAGGCATGCTAACTATGTATGCCGTTTCATCCTACCAAAATAATGTGATTAGATCTAAGCGTACTGAGGCAAAAAATGTACTTATGCAAATTGCAACGGCTCAAGAACGGCACAATGCAACTTTTTTTCAATATGCAGGGACTATTGACAATAATGCAGCTCCAACTCCGACTGATTTAGGTTTACTTGGTGCTGCATATCTTGCATCTGTTGATTATGATTATACAATGGTGGGCAATCCTGGTTATACAATCACAGCTACCGCTATCGGTAGTAGCCAGATAGATGATGATATTGGTGGGAATAACTGTACAGTTATGACCTTAAATTCACTGGGTGTCAAAGCACCTTTGAACTGTTGGCAGTAGGGTTGATAGATACCTCACCGATTAATTTTTAATACCCTATGTTTGTTTCTGTCCCAGTCTCGGGCTTTTTCAGTTTGTCTCTTATCGTGAATGTTTTTGCCTTTAGCCAGAGATATCAGCAATTTGATTTTCCCCGCTTTCCAGTAAAGTTTTCTTGGAACCAAGGTTAAGCCCTTACGCTCAACCGCTCCGATTAACTTGGCTATCTCCTTTTTGTGTAATAACAATTTGCGAGGACGCATAGGTTCGGTGTTTACGTGGGTTGAGGCACTAAGTAATGGAGTAATATGGGTGCCGATTAACTGAGCCTCACTATTGCGAATAAAAACATAAGATTCATTAAACTGCACTTTACCCTGACGTAGACTTTTCACTTCCCAGCCAAGCAACGATAGCCCCGCTTCAAAATCTTCCATAAAAGTATATTCAAACCCAGCTCTTTTATTATAGGCAATTACATTTGATGGTATTTTTTTCTTTTTCTTAGACATAAGTTGAATTGTAGTGAAAAAACTAAAAAAATGCATTGATGTTGTGTAGAATACTTGATTTAATTATTCCAAACCACATGCATCAAGTCAACCGGCAGGCAATAGTGCCACATAATGCTAGAAAAATGTTTGAACTGGTCAATAGTGTGACCACATATCCACAATTTTTAAAATGGTGTGATGATTCACATGTAATTGATGAGACTAAAGAAATGATGATTGCAGGGATGACGATTTCTTTGGCAGGAATTAGGCAAAAATTTACCACCAAAAATATCTTTATTTATGTACAGAATGATTTTAGGATAAATCTAACTTTAGTTAAAGGACCCTTTGACAAATTATCTGGCTATTGGCTTTTTACGCACTTAACCGCACAAGCTAGTAAAATAGAGCTACATTTGGAGTTTAATTTTAAATCCGGAATATTAAATACTGCATTTAAACGTGCATTTGGCAAAATTGCACAGCAACTAGTTGCTGATTTTGTTACAAGATCTAATCAAATATACCTATGAATACAGGTGCAGTTGAAGTTGTTTATGCGTTACTAGAGCAACAGGAGATTATAAAAATTCAAATAAAGGAACCAATCACTATTGAGGAAGCGATTTTACAATCTGGACTACTGCACAAGCATCCTGAAATAGATTTATCCTTAAATTCTAGTTCTCATAAGGTGGGAATATATAACCAAATCAAGAAGTTAAGCGATATAGTTAATGTTGGAGACAGAGTGGAAATTTATCGAAAACTAATTGCCAACCCCAAAGAATCCAGACGTAAAAGGGCTAAAAAACAACAACAGGAAGGTGTGTTTAATCAGAGTCAGGAGTAGCATCTGGGAAATAATTTCCCTCGGTCTTAGTCAGCTTGTCGTCACTAAAATATAATGTAAGTCGCTTAATTTTGTCAATTTTACCTTTTAATTTAAAAGTATTGACATAATCCCATCTATTTTGATTAAATGGATCAGCAATGGCAGGAGTACCGAGAATAATCGCAACCTGGCGTTTACTCATGCCTGGTTTTATTTGATCAATATCAGTCTGAACTAAAACATTACCTTGCTGAACAGGTGTTTTGTATATACATGCGGTTGAAAATAATATAAATATCAGTAATATAATAATTGTGCTTGATTTCATAATAATAGCTAAACTTTTTAATAGGGTGAATGATACAATATTGCCGATTAAATAGCAGTTAAATTCTAATATAATTTATAAATTGAGAAAAAAATGACAGGAAAGGATATTAAAAAAGCAGGGCTAAAAATAACTTTACCACGTTTGCAGGTTTTGGAATATTTAGAAAAACATCCTGGTGTTCATTTTAGCGTGGATGACCTGTTTACTCAAATTCGCTCTGCTAATAGAGATATAGGTTTAGCTACAATTTATCGAGTACTCAACCAGTTTGAATCCGCTGGTCTGATTATTAAACATAAGTTTGAGAATCGACAAGCTGTTTATGAACTTAATACGGGCGAGCATCATGACCATATGGTGAATATTGAAACAGGTGAAGTAACCGAATTTTTTGATAAAAAGCTGGAAGATTTACAAATAAAATTAACTAATGAGCTTGGATATGAGCTTGTTGACCATAGTATGGTTTTATATGTCAGGAAAAAATAAAAGTGGAAATATATAAAAAATTTACTATAGAATCAGCACACTGGTTACCAAATGTTGCTGATGGGCATAAATGTGGCAGATTACATGGCCATTCAATTAATATTATCATAACTATCTCAGGTGCTGTAGCCACCGACACAGGCTGGGTGGCAGATTTTGCCGATATTAAGACAGCATTTAAACCTTTGTATGAAGAGTTGGATCATAACTGTTTAAATCATATTAAAGGACTCGAAAATCCAACAAGTGAAAATTTGTGTGTGTGGATTTGGCAAATGCTTAAGCCAAAACTTGCAGGACTATCAAAGGTAGAGGTATGTGAAACCTGTAATTCAGGCTGTATTTACCTAGGACCTTAATCTCGGTCAAGCACTATCTAGATTAATTGAATTAGAAAAATCATAAGTAAATACACTATAAAAATTTTTATTCTTTTACTCTCAATCTATGTATTGATAGTGGTTTCATCATGTCAGCGTAAAGCCCCAAGTCAAATAAATAATATTTGCACAATTTTTTCTGAAAAGAAAAAATGGCACAAGCACGCAAAAAAATCTACCGAAAAATGGGGTACACCTATACATGTGCAAATGGCAATATTACAACAAGAATCTGCTTTTATATATGATGCAAAGCCAGGTCGCAAAAAGATACTTGGTTTTATTCCCTGGAAGAGAAAGTCCTCAGCCTATGGTTATGCCCAAGTACTAGATGGCACCTGGAAACAGTATATTAAGGAGACGAAAAATAACGGTGCAGACCGAGATAGTTTTAAAGACTCGATTGATTTTGTTGGCTGGTATACCTATCACACCCACAAACAAACCAAAGTATCAAAATGGGATGCTTATAATCAATACTTGGCATACCATGAAGGTCGAAGCGGATTTAATAATAAAAGCTATAAGCATAAAAAATGGTTGATTGCCGTAGCTCAAAAAGTAGCAAGAAATGCAAAGCAGTATGCATCTCAATTAAAAACATGTAAATAGTGCCTGACCGAGAAAGAATAATCTATCAGGCTTGAATTATAATACTTCTCTACCACCAAACGCATGGGCAATGGTATTGGCATCTACATATTCAAGCTCACCACCAAGTGGGACACCATGTGCTAAACCAGTGGCTTTAATTTTAGCCTTGCTGCACATTTGGGCAATGTACTGAGCAGTAGTTTGCCCTTCCAAAGTTGAATTTGTAGCCATAATAACTTCGTTGATTGGCTCTTTAGCTAATATGTCAACCAGCTTTGGAAAACCCAACTCATCTGGACCCAACCCATCCAATGGACTCAGGTGACCATGTAGTACAAAATATGTACCAGAATAATCTGTTGCCTGTTCTATTTGCATCAAATCAGCAGGTGTCTCAACTATACATAACTGGCTAGGGTTTCTTTTATCGCTGAGACAAATTTTGCAAATATCATTTTCAGTTAAAGTTCTGCATCGCTGGCACTCACCAATTTGTTCACAAGCTTGATTTAATATTGCTGCTAGTTTCACTGCCTTGTCCTTATTTTTTTGTAACAGATTAAAACAAATACGCTGGGCAGACTTTGGACCAACACCAGGGAGAATTTGCAAGGCATTCATAAGCTGTGATAAGAGTGACATGTATTTTGTTTGGTAGTATTGTTCGTTAGAATGGCATCTTAAAGTCAGGTGGCAATTGCATTCCACCCATCATATCTGCCATAGAACCCTGTTGGGCACTGGTTATTTTATTTTGAGCATCGTTAAATGCAGCTATGATTAAGTCTTCCATCATTTCCATATCACCATCTAACATATCATAGTCAATATCAAGACTCTTTAATTGACTTTTACCATTCATAGTTACTTTAACAATACCAGCACCTGCCTGTCCTGTGATAACTTTATTGGCTAATTCTTCTTGCTGTTTTTGCATTTGTTCCTGCATTTTTTGTGCTTGTTGCATCAAGCCACCTAATTGACCTTTCATTGTATATACCTAAATTATTTAATTATTTCTCGCTACGATTTCTATTCTCAAACAAGCTCCTAGATAAAACTTTCACCTTGTTTTATTTGAATTACTTCAGCATCAAAGTTATCTTGCATGTTTTGTACAAATTGGTTCTGTTTTACTTTATCCTTTACTGCACGCACATCGCTATCTTGTTTCACCTGTTCTACTTTAGCAATGGTTTTTGCAACTTCTACATCTTGTTCCAATTTTATTGATATTGGTTCTGCACTGATATTTTCAATAGCTGAGGTTAATTTATTTTGTGCATTTTCAGTTATAAATGCATGTGCCTGTTTATCAATTGCTAACACTAAAACAGAGTTTTCATTGCTAATAATATGTGCATTTCTGGCAAGTTCTCTAGCTGGACCTCTAAGTTGTAACTGAGCAAATATTTCATCCCAATTTTGGGTGTTGATGTCAGCTAGCTGATATTTTTTTGTGACTACTTCGCTAGTTTTTTTAGAGGCAACTTTATGTGCTTGTTGATTGGTACTTTGCGGTGGTGGGCTATCAGATTGTTTGGGTACTTGTATGTTTTCTGTGGTTGCTGTAGCTGGCTTGCCACTGTTACTATTACTGCCGGGGTTGCCAATTTTAAAGGCAAACATACGAATAATGGTCATTTCAAACCCAGTTTTACTATCTGGTGCCAGATTTATTTCATCTTGACCTTTAACTAATATTTGATAAAAAAGCTGAATTTGCTCAGGTGAAGATTGTGCGACAATATTTTTAATTGTAGCCCGATCAAATTGGGAACTTTCCACATAACTATTTAAAATTTGAAACAATGAAACTTCATGTAACAAATATGCCATATCATGCAGGAATCTGGAGTAATCAGGGGCCATTACAAATATCTGCTGTAATCTGTTGGTTAATTGCTGTGCATCTTTAGCAATAATACTATTGAGTAAACCTACAACCGTGTCCTGTTCCATAGTACCAAGCATAAGTTTCACATCGCTTTCAACCACCTTCCCTGCACCGAATGCTAAAGATTGATCCAGCAAACTTAAACCATCTCGCATAGAGCCATCAGCTGCTCTAGCAATAAGTTCTACGGCGATATCATCGAATTTTAAACCCTGTAGCTCTAATAGTTTAACTAGGTGATTTTTAATTTGAGTGAGGCTTAATCGTTTTAAATTAAATTGTAAACAACGAGATAAAACTGTAACGGGTAATTTTTTAGGCTCAGTTGTTGCTAATAAAAATTTTACATGCTCAGGAGGTTCCTCCAATGTCTTTAGCAAAGCATTGAAACTACTATTTGAAAACATATGAACTTCATCTATCAAATAAATTTTATAGCGTCCTTTGGTTGGAGCATACTGTACGTTTTCCAATAATTCACGGGTATCATCAACTCCTGTTCTGGATGCGGCATCCACCTCTACCAAATCAATAAAGCGTCCTTCGGTAATCTCTGTACAGGCATTGCACACTCCACAAGGGCTGCCGGTGACACCTTTCTCACAGTTTAATGCTTTTGCCAAAATCCTAGCAACGGTAGTTTTTCCTACTCCGCGAGTACCAGTAAATAAAAACGCATGATGAATTCTATTCTGTTCCAGACCGTTAATTAGTGCTTGTGAAACATGTTCCTGCCCAACTAGTTCAGTAAAATTTTGTGGTCTAAATTGACGTGCGAGTGCCTGATAGCTCATAAACTTTTTAATAAATATTCAAAAAAATTTAGTATGGAGTTTTTTGTGAAAATAATCAAGTAAAGATGATAATGGTTGGTAAATAGTGAGATGTAAACTTCCAATGACATCCATGTCATTGCAGACCTTATAAATCAACAACTTACATCTTTATCATAAAATACGCTGAATGGTTACGCATTTATAATAGCAAAACGTCGAATGCATCACAAATAATTAAAATAATAAAAACAATAATACCCAAATCCTGCAATGATGATAATCGCAACCCGGTTATCAATAATTTAGTAACTCGCTATAATAAATTTAACAAGAGGTTCTTATGAAACATTCAAACAAAGTAAAACTTTCCCTTATTACTTGTTTAATCCTGATATTCAATATCAATCTGGCATGGTCACAACCTGATTCTGGCTATTATGCCACTGTTGACGAATCATCTCCTGCAGCTTTAAAAGCATCACTACACAATATAATTAAAGATCACACTCGCATCCCTTATACTTCATCAGCTACGGATACGTGGGACATTTTAGAGTTGGCAGGTGAAGATGTAGATAATAACAATAATGTCATAGCTTTGTATAAAAATAGTACTTATGTAAAAGTTACTGGTGGTAATAGTAACTATAATCGCGAACACTCCTGGCCAAAATCTTATGGTTTTCCCGATGATAATAGCGGCAATTACCCCTATACCGATATGCATCATCTGTTTATTGCTAATGGCTCCTACAATTCTTACAGAGGCAACAAACCATTTGATATTTGTGTTAGTGCTTGTACCGAAAGACCAACAAATGTTAATAATGGACGTGGTGGAGTAGGGCAGTCGAACTTTACCAAAACAGGTATCTGGGATGTATGGAATGCTAGACAGGGTGATGTTGCTAGAGCCTTATTCTACATGGCAGTACGTTATGAGGGTGGAACCCACAGTATTACCAATAGATCTGAGCCTGATTTGGAACTGACTGATAATTTAGCATTGATTAATGCATCACAAACTGGTTCAAATGAGTCGCTGGCATATATGGGTTTGTTATCGGTGCTAATCAACTGGCATAATAGTGACCCTGTTGATATTTATGAACACCAGCACAATGAAGCAGTAGCGAGTGCACAGGGCAATAGAAATCCTTTTATTGATAATCCTAATTGGGTAGGTTGTGTATTTGAGCTAGTTTGCAATGGTGGTGGCACTGATACAACGCCACCAAATGCACCAGCTAATTTAACTGGCAATGGTACAACTGTAGGACAAATTTCTTTAGACTGGTTTAATAATACTGAGTCTGATTTGGCTGGCTATAGTATTTATCGTGCACTTGCTGGCGGTGGTAGCTTTAGTAAACTCAACACTTCATTAGTTGCTCCATCCGCCTATACAGACTCTACTGTTGTTCAAGGTAGTAGCTATTTTTATAAACTAACAGCATCAGATAATGCCGGAAATGAGTCAGGCTTTAGTACTGAAATTTCTGTAACGGCTGCAACATCACCTGCTGGCAATGTTTTAACTAATGGTGTGACAGTATCAGGACTTGCTGCATCCACAGGTAATAGCCTGGAGTACACTATGACTGTGCCATCTGCTGCGACAAATTTGACCTTTAATATAGTAGGTGGAAGTGGAGATGCCGATTTATATGTCAGATTTGGTAGTGCCCCTACCCAAGATACCTATGACTGTCGTCCATGGTTAAATGGTAATGTGGAAACCTGTAATGAAACTGCTCAAGTTGGAACATATTATATAATGGTTCGTGCATATACTGCATTTAGTGGTGTTAGCCTAACTGGCAGTTACTCAACTGGTAGTAATGCTGGTGAAGTCTTTTCTAGTACCAGTAATGTCAATATTCCTGATAATAACTCAACTGGTGCAACTAGCAATATCAGTGTTAATAGAACTGGTGCTGCAAACAATATTAAGGTTAGCTACAATATTATTCATACCTATATAGGCGACTTGAGCGTACAACTGGTTGATCCAACTGGTTCGGTTGTCACGTTAAGAAACCGAAGTGGTGGCAGTGCCAACAATATTAATGAGTCTAAGTCAATAAGCAAAGGCAGTACTACTGCCACAGGAACATGGGGTCTTAAAGTTATTGATAGTGCAGGAATTGATACTGGTTATATCAATTCTTGGAGCATTGAGTTTTTGTAATTGGTGATGTGGCATTTTTAAGATTTGCTAGACGTATCAAGGGATCGTATTATAATTGTATTTTCTATATCGGGATTAGGGTAATTAGTGCTTGACCGAGAAAGAGTATTCTACTGCGGAAAAGCTGGATTTTGCCAAAATTACTCCTTATTTTCGTCAAATAGCCAGCTATTCTCCTCAAATAATGAGAAATTTTATTCAAAACCAGACTTCCCTCGCTACGAATACTTTCTCGGTCAAGGCTAATTAGATACTGCCCTAAAAAGCCTGTGAAACTGCTAGTTTCACAGGCTTTGTTGATCATATCTTACGGTTAATTTATGTTAGTAACAGTTATGGGCATGCTTGGTCAGATGGAAGAAGGCGAGTTAAGTCAATGGTTACGTTAGTATAGCCATTGGTAACAGCTTCAGCATTTGGAACCAGTGAAACTTGTATAGAGCCACAATCATTGACAGTAAATGTACCTGTTCCCCAATCGGTTCTAACTACTAAGTCAGGATCAAAGTCTTCACCAAATACGCCGCCAGCAGTAATACCTATAACAACTTCTGCACTGTTGCCATTTACGAAACCTTGAGCTACCATATATACCTGATTACCCATGCTGTCATAGGTATAAAAGAACGCTACCAATACCAACTCATCGCTACTGTTGGTGATTACTTCAAGCTGGAATCCTTCACCACTACGTGCAGCATCCCACCAGTGACTATTGATAACGTTGGTCATGGTAAAGCCTGTACCACCAATATCTTGCAGATATAACATCATATCTCTGATATTTTCTTTACTAGGTGACTGCATGACCGCACGACTCATAATAGTATTTGGCATGCCCCAGCGTGCTTTATGGGAAAACTCACTGAATTTACCATCTTTAGCTAGGTAGGCAAGTATGCCGCCATCGGGATGACCATTGTTAGCACCGACATAATCAACTGCAGGATCGCCATGGCAACCAAAGCAGCTTTGATTATAGAAAGACTCACCTGCGGCTGCATCCGCATCTGCATGCATGGTATATAATACAGGGTTACGCTCAGTATTTATCGCAGCAAAATATGCTGCTGGATCTCCATCTTCATAATTGAGAAACTCTACCAGACAGTCTATTTGTTCCTGAGTCGGCAACACATCCTCTGAATTTACACCATTGGCAGAAAAATCAGGCATTTGATTACCCATGGTATAACCAGCAAAGTGACTAGTTATGTTGGCTGCAGACTCGCTATCATCCAAGTCTTCCCAGCTACCAGTGCCATCGGCATAGGAGCGACCAATACCTGTGCGTTTAATCGCATCGGCAGTAGCCAGTTCATGACCACCCATAAATGAGCTTATATTTCTATTGGCCTGATAACCATCACCAGCTCCTGCATTAGGGCGGCTGTCTGTGCGTGAACGACGGGCATAGCCACCATCTTTGCCTAATCTGTCCCAGCCATGGCAGGCCTTGCAGCGAATATAGTCCTTATTGGTTACACCTGCAGGAAGCTCTGAACCACCAGCATCGGTCTTGGTCCAGTTATCCCATGCCAAGCCACCTTGTACTACACAGTCACTCTGTGCTATAGCTGTTGCGGAGAATCCCAGTAACAGTACTATTGCGACCTTGGATAAGGTCTTGATATTTAATTTGACATTCATCTTCTTTACCTCATAGTTTATAACTTAAATTGCTATATATGCATGACCTTAATAGTCATCAGGCAGTTTATGTGCAATGCCTTGATGACAGTCTATGCAAGTTTTACCCGACTTCGCTAGTCTTTTGGGGTCGTGTTTTTTTTTGGCTGATCGATCCTGTTTTGCTAAATCCATATATTCATAATGGTGACAGTTTCGACATTCGCGTGAGTTATTAGACCTCATGGTTGCCCAAACTCTTTGTGCCATAGCCAGCCGATTGGCTTCAAATTTTTCTGGTGTATCTATTGTTCCTAGGATTGAATGATATAATTCGTTAGTCGCATAAATCTTGCGTAAAAGTTTTGCCCCCCATGATTTTGGTACATGACAATCAGAACAAGTTGCCCGAACACCAGCTGTATTTTTATAGTGAACACTTTCTTTATATTCTGTATATGGCTTATCACTCATTTCATGACAGCCAGTACAAAAGGTCATGGTATTGGTTGCTTCCATGGCAGTATTAAACCCGCCCCAGAATATAATGCCAGCAAAAAACATAACAAAACCACCTGCAGGAATACCCAATAACCACCTGCGTTTTGGTTTGTTCCATATTTTTTTTAAGCGTGACTCTTGTTTGTTTGCTCTGCCAGTCATTTGCTGTCACCCTGTGCAGTGTTACTAGCATAAAAACTCAGTAATGCCTCAAAATCTTCTGGTTTAACCAGTTTCATTTTATCTGCCATCTTATCTGACATTGCTCGCTCGCCTTCTAGGTACTCCTTAATTGCAGTACGAAGATATGCTGTCCATTGACCTGCCAGAATACCCGCATCATCATCAGCTAGGCTACCACCTTCGCTATGACACTTTTCACAGTTGCGCTTATGAACTGCTGCACCTCGTGTAACCAGTGCGGCATCAAAATCCTGCTTAATAGCAACAAAGGGTAGAGTTTCATAATGTTCGCTAATTGCCTCAATTTCGTTTTTTGTAAGTTTGCTAGCAACCTCGCACATGGTAATAGCCGTTCTGTTTATATCGCCATGCCTATATTTGCTGTCGATACATGGACGTTCTTTGGCAGCATAGGCTATTAATGCATCCTCAAGAATCAGATAGGATTGACCTGCGATGATAGGAATATCATTTTCAACCGATAGTCCATTTTTGCCATGACAGTCGTTACAGTCTGCAATAATATCCTGTATATCAACAGCTAAAACTGCATGAGAAAACAATAGACCTAGCAGCAATGTTACAATTGTTAGTATCTTACTTGTCATATTCACTCTCTTCATTTGTATCTATCCCCATTATAATTCAAGTCGCTAACTTATTACTTGACCTATGTCAATTAAAATTTTGTAAACAAGTGTAAAATAGTGAGTATTGTCAAAATAGGAAAAGATAAAATGGCTCAAATTAATTGTTGTGACCTAGTAAAAAGGTTGATACAGATAAGCTTGCTGATAATTATCGTTACATCATTGCAGGCTGGAGATGACTTTACTCGCAAAGGGGCAGACTCCTGTCTTAAATGTCATGATGAAGAGTCAGAGTTTCCAGTTCTTTCAATATTCAAAACAAAACATGCTTCAAAAGTTGATAAGGACTCTCCTTTTGCCAGTGCTCAGTGCGAGACCTGTCATGGCCCAGGTAAAGACCACGGACGTGCCCAGAAAAAAGGCAAGGACGATAGTCCAATGTTAACTTTTGGCAAGACTGCCCAAACACCTGCTATCAAGCAAAATGAAATCTGTCTAGGCTGTCATAAAACTCATACACAACTAGCATGGGAAGGGAGTATACATGCAGAAGAAGATGTTGCATGTGCAAGTTGTCATCAGGTACATATACCTCGTGATCGTGTATTTAATGCCGAATTGCAACAACAGACCTGTTTCAGCTGCCACCCTAAAACCAAGGCGGAACTACACCGAGCCAGCACTCATCCGCTTAGGTTTGGTAAAATGACCTGCACTGATTGTCATAATCCACATGATAGCAATAATGATTCATTACTAACACGCTCTACTATTAATGACACCTGTTATGATTGTCATGCCGAGAAACGTGGGCCATTTTTATGGGAACATGCACCAGTATCAGAGGACTGTACCTTGTGTCATAATCCACATGGTAGTAATCATCAAGCAATGCTAAAACAGCGAACCCCATTGCTATGCCAACAATGTCATGCACCTAGTGGCCATCCAACTACTGCCTATACCAGTGAGAATGCTACTAGTAGTTTTCAATCCAGGTTTATACTAGGGCGGTCATGTCTGAACTGTCACTCACAAGTACATGGTTCTAACCACCCATCTGGAGCAACAATTACCCGTTAAAATGGTTAATACAGGAGATATTAAAATGAATAAAAATAGTCAAAAAACTACTTTGTTGTTGGGTTTATTGCTGACAGGATTAAGTTCCGTTATTTATGCCAGTGATACAGATTTTAGTAAGTGGAAGTGTAAACTATGTCCTGATTATACTGGTTGGAGTGGTGATTTATTATTTGGTCTTGGGTTTGCTAGTGAGAGTGACTTACGCTTCGCTGATTTCCGTGGTCAGGACGAGAAAGGTTTATATCTGGCTTTAGACGGTGAGTTACACTATCAAAATACTCAAGGGTACTATTTAAATCTTTATTCACGTGATTTGAGACTAGATAGTCGACAACTGGAGGTGAATGCAGGTAAACAGGGAAGTTATGATTTTAGATTTGGCTGGAGTGAAATACCTAAATACCGTGGAAGTGACAGCAAGACTCCTTTTTTAGGAGTAGGTACGGACAGTCTAAGTCTGCCAACAGGGTGGGCAGCAGCAGTTGCAACCAGTGATATGAGTCAACTAGATAATATGTTGGTTGATACATCCCTAAAGACCCTGCGTAAAACCATGGATGCTGGTATGACATTAAAAATTGCGGGTAATTGGCAATACCAGCTTGATTTTCAAAAACAGCAAAAAAATGGTACTAGAGCATTTGCTGCTGGTTTGTTTTATAACAATGCCAGCCAGTTTCCAATTCCAGTAAATTTTACTACAGATCAGGTTGATATGGGGCTGTCATGGTTCGGTAAACGTAGCCAATTACGCTTTGGTCTAACTGGTTCGTGGTTTAACAATGGCTATAATTCTGTAACCTGGCAAAATCCATTTACATCTCCAGAAAGTAATCAGGTTTTGCGAGCAGCATTAGAACCAGATAATAAATATTATCAGTTTAGCATCAGTGGTGCTTTTGCTTTTTCACCTAAAATGCGAGTATCAGGACAGGCGTCAATTGGAAAAATTAGTCAAAATGAGGCATTTATCCCATACTCTAGCAACTCAACTTATAGCGATATTCCGCTACCTCGCTCATCTTTAACGGGTATACTGGACACCAGTAGCATAAATCTGGCAGGAAAATTTTCTGCCCGTTTAACTCGAAAATTGACATTTACCGCTAGAGTAAAAGTCAATGAACGTGATAACAAGACCCCAGTTGCTATTTATAACCCAGTTGTTACTGATTTAGTTCAGTTGGGTGAGCGTTATAATCGACCCTATAGTTATGAAAGAGAAAAGTATTCAGCAGATTTACGTTTTCGACCCCAAAGAAGTATCAGGTTAAGTACAGGAATAAAATATGAAAATATGGATCGAACCCTGCAAGCAGTTGAAACCACGAAAGAATCTAG
>UOEW01000174.1_pt1 | contig 19210 bp, 19 predicted proteins | sample 1988701 | NCBI WGS metagenome assembly UOEW01 (sample SAMEA4712195, study PRJEB27164) | hydrothermal vent metagenome | biome: marine basaltic hydrothermal vent biome; feature: marine hydrothermal vent; material: mineral | place: Pacific Ocean | collected 2011-06-14/2011-07-23 | depth 1719 m | reverse complement strand
CAAGCTCGGTTTACATGCCGTTGCATTATTTCCAGTTATTACAGCTGATAAAAAAACTGAATTTGCCGAAGAGGCTTTTAATGATGATGGTTTAGTACCTACAGCAATTAAATTAATCAAGTCTGAGTTGCCAGATTTATTAGTTATATCAGATGTAGCATTAGACCCATATACTATACATGGTCAGGATGGTTTAATTGATCAAGATGGTTACGTCCTTAATGATGAAACTATTGATGTATTAATCAAACAGGCCTTGTCACATGCTCAAGCAGGTGCCGATATAGTGGCACCTTCGGATATGATGGATGGTCGAGTTGTGGCAATAAGGATGGCGTATGAGGACAGTGGTTTTCCCAATATCTGTATTTTGGCATATTCTGCTAAGTATGCTAGTTGTTTTTATGGACCATTTCGTGATGCAGTTGGCTCTGCGGAAAGTTTAGGTAAAACTAGTAAAAAAAGTTATCAAATGAACCCTGCCAATGCAAAAGAAGCACTTGCTGAAATTGCTATGGATATTGCTGAAGGAGCAGATATGGTTATGATAAAACCTGGTATGCCGTATTTGGATATTATTAAGGCAGCAAGTGATAAATTTAACACACCAATTTTTGCCTATCAGGTTAGTGGCGAGTATGTTATGTTGCAAAGTGCGATTAATAGCGGTTATTTAGATGAACAAAAAGCTATTATGGAAAGTTTGCTATGCTTTAAAAGAGCTGGATGTGATGCAATTTTGAGTTATTATACTGACCGGGTTTTGCAGTATCTAGCTGATGAGTAGAGTTTATAAACTAGCACTTTTTGGTAATCCGGTATGCCATAGCCTGTCGCCGCATATACATCAATCTTTTGCCAGTCAGTATGGTTTGAAAGTTGATTATCAACTAATTAAGGTCGCTGCTAATGAGTTGGAAAAAGCGGTAGTGGACTTTTTTTGTTGTAACGGAGTAGGGGCTAATATTACTCTTCCATATAAATCACTTATCATCAATAATGTCAGTAATATCAGCAAAATAGCAGAAAAAGCTCAAGCAATTAATACATTATATTTAAATGATAAAGCTGAAATCTGTGCTGATAATACAGATGGAACTGGGTTTATCAATGATTTAAATAATCGTTGTGGGTTTAACTGCCAAGATAAAAAAATATTAATACTTGGAGCAGGTGGTGCAACCCAGGGTATCGTACCTGCAATAATGTTACAACAACCCCAGAGTCTCACAGTGGCAAATAGAACTATAGAAAAGGCAGTAGCGATAGCCTGTTATAGCAATGCCAAGGGTATAACCCTCATGCAGTTAAAACAATTAAATAGCAAATTTGACTTAATTATTCATGCCAGTTCTCTTGGTCATCACAGTCAAACCTTGAAATTTTTTGATTATCAAATTCATCAAAATACTATTTGCTATGACTTAAGTTATGCTCAAGCTGCTGTACCATTTATGCAATATTCAATAAAACTTGGAGTTAACAAGATATATGATGGTTTGGGTATGTTAGTTGAACAGGCTGCTTGTGCCTTTGAAATTTGGTTTGGGTTAAAACCATCTACGAAATTTATTTTAAAAAACCTCAGCTGAGGTATATACCTCTACTGATAGTTTTTATATGACTTTTCTTCAACAAGTTCTGAGCCTAACAACAGGTTTAACTGTTTTTTAATTGCAGCTCGTTTGTCATTTTCAAAATAGACACTACGGGCAATTTGGATAAATTCATCATCAAACTGCTTTTTTGATTCTTTTATTCTTATATTATCTTCAATATTCCACAATGATTGATTAATTTCTTTAAGTTTATGCTTTAACTTTTTGATTTCATTGGAATTATCAATATGTTTAGTCCAGATTTTTTGCAAAACATCTAGCTCATGTTTAACATTTTTTTGTTTTTTAGGGTCAGCAATATTAACTGTCTTAATTTCCAAAATTGTAATTTTGTCCAAAATTTCACCATAAGAAACTGGTGCTGTAATTATACTCATTATTGTTCCCCTACATCATCTGTGTCAAATTGCCCTGTTAGCTTTTTACGAATATGTGACCAAGAAATACCAATGCCAAGTATGGTACCAATGACCACTAGCAATATCCATGTAAAAGCTGTGTAGTTGTCGATACTCATCCAGCCCTGATCAATAAATAGCCAAACCAAAGTGCCACTAAGTGTCAGGGCTAATATAATACCTAGTAAACCAATGGAGCGAAAAGTTGCTCGTAAAAAAATAATATATATAACTAACATTACCAGAATAGATAATATTTTTAAAGGTAATTGCTCACTATTTAATGGCCATAACCAGTGAAATAGTGAGTAGCTAGTTGGGTTGAAGGTAATGAGTACTAATAATATAGCAAACATCCATCTAAGTATAAATCCACTGGTTGTCATTTATTTAATTGGTTTTATCAAACTGGCATTATACAAAAAAAAGCAACAAAATACTTTTCAAATTGAACAAATACGGGTTAGACTGCTCATTTAGATAGATTAGTGATTTGCAGATTTTGATAATTCATCCTTATATTGTGCGGTTTGTATTGTTGGTATTTATCTATTTATTTTTAATTAGCCCTGCTAATAGCCTAGATCAATGGCAAAAAATTGAGGCAAAAGGTTATTTGACCTGGGTGACCCGACCTAGCCCTTTGACGTACTATACATCCCTTGATGGTGTCATAGGTCTGGAATATGATATTCTGAAGCAATTTTGTGATGTAAATGGTCTTGAATTAGTTGTAGTTACTGCAGCATCCAATAAAGAACTATTTAACATGTTTGATGGATTTAATATTGACATAGCTGGGGCAAATTTAACCTTGACCGATGAACGAGTGAAAAAATACTCAGCATCACTCGCCTATGATGAGACCTATATTAGCCTAGTTAGCTCGTACCGCCAACCTAAAATCACCTCAATGGAGAGATTAAAAAATCTATCTGGGATGATTATCAATAACTCTTCATATGAAATTATCGCTGATGATTTGGTGAAAAATTATGGTACTAAAATCAGCAGATTAGATGATGGTGGCTTATACGAATTATTGCAAATGGTGGCTGCTGGAAGTATTGATTTTACTTTGTCAGATTCTAATATTATCCCTATTTATGGTGTGTATATTCCACAGCTAAGGGTTGGTAAACAATTATCTGATGTGCATGAAATAGTTTTCTATATGCGTAAAGGCAAAGATAGTTTGTTACAGACCAAGCTGGATGACTTTATTGAGAAATATATATTTCAGAATAAGGTTAACAGATATAAACAGTTCATTATTGACACATTGCCTAATAGTAAGCCAGCAGATACGGTAAATTTTTTAAAAAACTATAAAAATCGCTGGCCAAAAGTTAAACCAATTATTTATGCAACTGCCCGAAAATTTAATATCAGTCCAATTTTATTAGGTGCTATAAGCTATCAAGAGTCGCATTGGAATGCAAAAGCAGTTTCACCAACTTTAGTCAAGGGACTAATGATGCTGACCAAGGCAGTTGCTAGTGAACAGGATGTTACGGATCGGTTTAATCCACTGCAAAGCCTTGAGGGAGGTGTCCGACATTTCTTAAAAATGAGAAAAAGGGTGCCAGCCAGAATTAATGAGCCAGATAAGACAAATTTTGCTCTAGCAGCATATAATCTTGGCTATGGGCATTTAGAAAAAGCCAGAGTGATGACTCAAAAAGCAGGTAAAAATCCAGATTTATGGAGTGACGTCAAACTATTTCTGCCAAGACTAAACAATTTGGAAAAGAATAGGGCAGATGGCAAAACAGCAGTGAGATATGTAGAAAATATACATGTTTATCAAAACTTGTTACAATGGAAGGAACAACAATAGCGACTTAGATACAGGTATAGAACCCAAATTGCGAATTAGAGATTTGTATAAACAAAACATTTATTCATATTAAGTTTGGTGATAGAATGCGTTTAGTAGAGTTATTTAAAAAAGCGATTATATGAATTTTAAAATTGGGCATGTAACCCACACAGGCATTAAAAGAGACCATAATGAGGACACTTACGGAGTTGATGATGGTATTTGGCTGGTTGCAGATGGCATGGGCGGGCATGACCATGGTGAGCTTGCAAGTGCCATAGCACGAGACTCAATTTTACATCACTATAAAGCTGGTGACTCGTTAAAACAATGTATCCTTAAATCTAATCAAATCATAATAGATAGCTCCTTTGAACGCGGTGGCGATTTACCAATGGGTACTACAGTTGTTATTTTAACCATTGCCAACAGCAAATACGATGTAGCCTGGGTAGGTGACAGTAGAGTTTATAAGTTTAATGATGAAAAACTGACCTCTATCTCTACCGATCACTCCTATGTTCAGGAGTTAGTAGATCAAAATCTCATCACTGAGGAACAGGCAAGAACTCACCCGCATAGAAATGTTGTTACCCAAGCTCTAGGAGTGACAGATAACTCTGAAATAAAGATTTCATTATCGGCTGGAGAAGTGAGTTCTGGCGATAAATTTCTATTGTGCAGTGATGGTCTCACAGAAGAAGTTAATGATTCTTTGATTGAAGAGATAATGAGCAAGGATATTCACCCACAGGAAATGGCTGATCAGCTAACAATTGCGGCACTGAAATCAGGTGGCTCGGATAATATTACCGTTATAATAGTCTGTTGCTATTAAAACCTAGGACAAGCTCCTACCTAGGGCTGCTATTGCAACAAGGCATTAACAAAGTCTTTAGCGACAAAAGGTTTTAGGTCTGATGAAGTTTCACCAACTCCAATAAACCTAACTGGGATGCCAAACTCTTTGGCAAGATTAAATAGGACTCCGCCTTTTGCAGTTCCATCCAATTTAGTAATGGCAATTCCTGTGAGTTTGGTGGTTTTATTAAACTCTTTAATTTGAGAAATTGCATTTTGACCTGTGCCACCATCAACTACGATTAAGGTTTCGTGTGGGGCAGTTGCATCATTTTTCTGTATAACCCGGCTGATTTTGCCTAATTCCTGCATTAAATTTGTTTGTGTGTGTAAACGCCCGGCAGTATCGGCAATTAAAATATCAATACCTCTAGCCTCGGCAGAACTCATGGCATCAAATATAACCGAAGCCGAATCCGATCCAGTTGACTGAGCAACCACAGGAATACCTTCACGCGCTCCCCAGATTTTTAACTGTTCCACCGCCGCCGCTCTAAAGGTATCCCCAGCCGCTAGCATAACTGATTTGCCCTGCTGTTTAAATCTACGGGCAATCTTGGCTATAGTTGTAGTTTTACCAACACCATTTACCCCAACCACCAAAATCACATAGGGAGATTTGCTGGCATCAATAATTAATGGCTTCTCTACGGTCTGTGCCAATTCCTGTAAGTGTAATTTAAGCGCCTCATAAACTGCTGAGGTATCTCCAAGTTTACGGCGTTTGACTGATTTGGTGGTTTTATCCACGATTTCCATGGCAGCTTTAGCACCAACATCTGCCATTAATAATGTGGTTTCTATATCTTCAAACAGATCATCATCAATTGTTTTTTTGAAAGAAAATATATGCTTCATTTTTTTGCCAAAGCCATTGCGAGTTTTTTCCAACTGTTGTTCCAGCTTGGGTTCGGGTACATCTGGTAAGTTCACAGTTGTACTAGTAATGGTGGCATTGGCAATATCGCTCTTGGTGTTTTCTGGTAAATTTGAACTGTTAGGTGATACGCCATCATCAGTTTTTTGATTTTTATCCTTCTTTTTAAAAAATTTCAGCATTGTTTGTTGTTAGTCTTGATACAATCGCACATTTTAACCTGTTGTCTAATTTATGGCAAAAGCTAAACATACAATTCGAATAATATCTGGTACTCATCGGAGTAGAAGAGTCCCTGTATTGGCAATATCAGGGCTTCGGCCAACTGGTGACAGGTTAAGAGAAGTGCTGTTTAACTGGCTACAACTGGACATTGCTGGTAAAAATATTCTGGATTTATGTGCAGGTTCTGGGGCTTTGGGGTTCGAGGCAGCATCCAGAGGGGCAAAACAGGTCACCATGGTTGAACTAAATCCTCAAGCTGCCAAGCAGTTATTGCAAGTTACTAGCGATTTTAATTTCAATAATATTCAAATAATCAACCAGAGGGCTCAAAGCTATTTGTCCAATACTGTCCGGAAATTTGATGTGGTTTTTTTAGATCCACCATTTTCTAGTGATTTATTACATGAGCTAACGGAGCTAGTTGTTCCCTTAATAGTTGCGGGTGGTTTTTTATACCGAGAGTCATCAAGTGAGCAGGAATTGATAAATTTACCTGCTAACTGGAATTTATATCGGCAAAAAACCGCTTCTCAGGTTAAAATTGAGCTATGGCAACGTATGACCCAAATAGCAGGAGAACAATATGCCAAAAAAATCATTAATCGCAGTCTATCCAGGGACTTTTGACCCAATAACCAATGGTCATTCAGATCTGGTTAGGCGTGCATCTGAAGTTTTTGACACCTTAATAGTAGCAGTTGCCGACTCAACTGGTAAGGGTCCAACTTTTTGTCTGGAGAAAAGAATTTCAATGGCAAAAGAAGTTTTACAAGATTTAGATAATATAAAAGTGATGGGATTTGATATACTTTTGGCTGATTTTGCCACTCAGGTTAATGCTAAGGTAATTTTACGTGGTTTGCGTGCAGTGTCAGATTTTGAATACGAATTTCAGCTTGCTAGCATGAACCGTAGACTTATTCCTGATATTGAAACCATGTTTTTAACTCCAGCAGAACAGTATAGTTTTATTTCATCATCACTGGTTAAAGAAATATCTAAACTAAATGGCAATGTGTCTGATTTTGTTAGTCCTTTGGTGCAAGTAGCATTGAATGAAAAATGGCGCTCATAATCACCGATGAATGTATAAACTGTGATGTATGTGAACCCGTGTGTCCAAATGAAGCAATTTATATGGGGGTGGAAATATTTGAAATAGACCCCAGTTTATGTACTGAATGTGTCGGTCATTTTGATGAACCACAATGTGTGGAAATATGTCCAGTTGAATGTATTCCCAAAGATGAAAATAACATAGAAACACCCGAACAACTCCTAAATAAATTTAGGGTTTTAACAGTAGAAAATCAATGTATAGAAAATTAACCATACTCATGATAGCTTTACCCTTGCAACTATTAGCAAAACTGCCAAATAAGGCTGCAATTGCCTCAGCACATCCTTTAGCTACTCAAGCAGGCTATGAAATATTATCTCAAGGTGGTAATGCCTTTGATGCCGCAGTTGCTGTGAGTGCGGTTCTCTCAGTGGTAGAACCAGAAAGCTCTGGCATTGGAGGTGGTGGGTTCTGGCTATTGCATATTGCCAGTAACCATAAAAATATTATGATAGATGGCAGAGAAACAGCACCCGCTGCTGCACACCGAGATATGTATTTAGATTCAGATGGTAATGTCAATAGAGATTTGGCAGTTAATGGTCCATTATCAGCAGGAATCCCTGGTAATGTTGCAGCTATGACGCATATTAGCAAGAATTATGGCAAGCTATCATTAACACAAAATTTAGCACCTGCAATTAAAATTGCCAAATATGGTTTCCCTGCATCGGCTAAATTTGCCCGTGGACTTGCTAGTAAAAAAGAATTTATGCAAAGATACCCTGCCAGTATGCAAGCCTATTATATCGATGGTAAGGAGACTCCCAAACATGGTGATATAATTGTTCAGCAAGATATAGCACAAACCTTAGAAGCTATTGCAAAACATGGCAACAAAGGCTTTTATCAGGGCAAGGTTGCCAAAAAACTTGTAAAAGCAGTAAAAAAGGCAGGTGGAATCTGGAGTCTAAAGGATTTGCAGAACTATAAAATAATTGAGCGAGAACCTATTTATACCAGCTATCGTGGCAAGCAGTTGATTACCGCAGCTCCACCGTCATCAGGTGGCATCGCTTTGGCAACTATGTTGAATATTCTATCTGGTTGGGATTTAACTATAATGAAAGACGATGAACGTATACATCTGGTGGTAGAGGCAATGCGTAGAGTCTATCGGGACAGAAGTGTTTATTTGGGCGACCCTGATTACTTCTCTATACCAGTGGCAAGATTAATTCACCCTTACTATGCCGATGGTTTACGAGCAAGTATTCGAACAGACAAAGCTATGCCAAGTTCTTATTTACCTGGTCTTGCCCATTTACATGAGGGCAACAATACCAGTCACTTTTCGATAGTTGACACTCATGGAAATTTAGTGGCAACCACCCAAACAGTTAATACCGTATTTGGCTCAAAATTTGTTGCCGCAGGCACAGGTGTATTACTAAACAATGAAATGGATGACTTCTCAGCCAAGCCTGGAGAGCCTAATGCTTATGGTTTAATTGGTGGGGAAGCGAACTCAATTCAGCCAGGTAAACGTCCATTGTCAAGCATGACTCCAACTTTTGTTATTGGCGAAGATGATGTAGCAGTATTAGGAACTCCAGGAGGCAGTCGAATAATAACCATGGTTATGTTAGGCATACTAGATTATTTTGATGGCAATGATGTACAATCGTGGACAGCCTTACCACGTTATCATCATCAATATATGCCAGATATCCTGTTTTATGAGCCAGGCGCCTTTAATCCTGAAGTTATACCTGCATTAATCGCACGTGGTCATAAGTTAAAAGAATTAAAACATACCTGGGGCAATATGAATGCAGTGTCATGGAATAAAAAAACTGGCAATACCGCTGCTGCAACCGATCCAAGAGGCGAGGCAGCAGTGCGATGAAGCTGATTTCACTACTGGGCAATTCCCAAATGCTGGATGCTGGCGCCATGTTTGGCAATGCCCCCAAAGCCGTATGGTCTAAGTGGGTTGATGTGGATGAATTAAATCGTATGCAGATTGCCTGTAGGTGTTTGCTGGCAAAAGACTTTCACGGTAAAAATGTTTTATTTGAAACTGGTATAGGTGCATTTTTTGAACCAAAGCTAAAACAAAGATTTGGTATTAAAAAAGCTAATCATGTCTTACTAGATTCATTAGAACAACATGGCTTATCTCACTCTGACATTGATGTTGTAGTGTTAAGCCATTTACATTTTGATCATGCAGGAGGACTACTATCTGCATGGCAGGCAGATAAACAACCAGAATTGTTATTTCCTAATGCTCAATATCTAGTGTCATCAGATCATTGGCAACGTGCAACTAACTCACATCCACGTGATAAGGCATCATTTATTCCACAGCTAAATAAATTACTGCTGGATTCTAAACGTCTGCATCTAGTAACTGGCTCACAGCATGAGTTGCTACCTGAGGTCAGATTTACCTACACCAATGGACACACACCTGGCATGATGCATGCGATTATTCAAGAAGATATAGTTTTTTGTGCGGATTTAATTCCAGGAATTCCCTGGGTACATATCCCAATCTCTATGGGCTATGACAGATTTCCAGAATTATTGATTGATGAGAAAACAGCATTTCTCAAAGAACACTACCACAATAATATAAAACTGTTTTTTACCCATGATCCAAATGTTGCAGTAGCAAGCATAGTATTGGTAAATAATAGATATTCTACCACCTTAGAAATTAAAGATTTTGTTTGAGAGTATTGATATGACACACTTTAAGCTACAAATTTTTACGCTACTACCTTTAATATTAATTATCCAGGTTGCTACCTATGCAAGTGATGTCAACAAAAATCATGTTGCAACCGAAACAGCTCCCAAAATTGAGTCACCTAACTGGTGGTATCAACAAGGTGCTGGCAAGGTTTATCAGCTAGCAAAGGAAAATCCTTTTCCAAAAAAAGCTAAAAATATCATTCTATTTATTGGTGATGGTATGAGTGTTGGTACAGTTACCGCTGCTCGTATACTTGAGGGGCAACAGCAAGGTGAAACTGGTGAGGAAAATCAATTAAGTTTTGATAAATTCCCACAGACTGCACTGGTTAAAACTTACAATACCAACCTGCAAACAGCAGATTCCGCAGGTACTATGTCAGCGATAATGACTGGGGTAAAAACCAAGGCAGGAGTTGTTGCCTATGACGGCGGGGTTAATATGGGAGACTGTACATCAGGTAAAGGTCGTAAGCGTATGACTTTGTTGGAAATAGCTGAAAAACAGGGTATGAGTACGGGGGTAGTAACCACTGCTAGGTTAACTCACGCAACGCCGGCTGCAACTTATGCACATGCAGTTAGCCGCTACTGGGAGGCAGATGCTGATATTCCTGAAGCTGAAAGAAACAAAGGCTGCAAAGATATTGCATTACAGTTAATCGAGTTTCCATACGGAGATGGTTTGGAAGTGGCAATGGGAGGAGGGCGTAGAAACTTCTTACCAAAAACTAAAGCTGACCCAGAGTATACGCTCTTTAGAAATGGTAAAAGGCTGGATAAACGTAATTTAATGCAGGAGTGGAAAAATAAATATGCAGACTCTGCGGTTATATGGAATCAAAAACAGTTTGATGCAATTGATGTAAAAACTACCAAACATCTATTGGGTCTGTTTGAACCCTCGCATATGCAATATGAACATGATCGACTCAAAGATATAGCGGGAGAGCCATCATTGACCGCTATGACAGAGAAGTCTTTGCAGATACTGAAAAACACCAAAAAACCATTTTTCCTAATGGTTGAGTCGGGCAGAATTGATCATGGTCATCATGCTGGCAATGCCCACCGTGCCTTAATCGATACCATCGAGTTCAGTAATGCAATACAAGTTGCCTTGGATAATATCAATTTAGCTGAAACCTTGGTGATTGTTACCGCAGACCACTCACATGTTTTCACTATGTCTGGCTATCCATCAAGAGGCAATCCAATTTTAGGTTTGGTAAAAAACCCTGATAAACACGGTAACCCCATTGACACAATTGCCAAAGACACTCAAAACAAGCCATATACCACATTGTCGTATGCCAATGGCCCAGGTTATGTCAATGGTGATAAACGCCCAGATTTAACCCATGTAGATGTGCAGTCACCAGATTATAAACAGGCAGCTGCCATTCCACTGATATCAGAAACCCACAGTGGTGAAGATGTGGTAATATATGCCACAGGTGCTGGCTCACAAACTGTACACGGTACCATCGAGCAAAATGTTATTTATCATATTATGAAATATGCACTGGATAATTAATGGCAATTTATGAATTTATCACCGTTAAACCCATTTAATGCTTAACCTTATAGATAATATCAAGTATGATGCGTCCTCGAATTATTTTGTGATGCATCTTAATGCTCGCAAATTTTATAAAAACTAACTTATTTAAACGATTATGACAGATTTATCAAAATATAGGAATATAGGAATTTTCGCCCATGTTGATGCAGGTAAAACCACAACAACTGAACGTATCCTGGCACTAACAGGTAAAATTCACCAAACAGGTGAGGTCCATGATGGAGAGGCTACTACCGATTTTATGGATCAGGAGCGTGAGCGTGGTATTACCATTCAGTCTGCTGCAACTAGCTGTGTATGGGATGATCATCGTTTAAATATTATTGATACACCAGGTCACGTGGACTTTACCGTGGAAGTATATCGCTCACTAAAGGTTCTTGATGGTGGTATTGGAGTGTTTTGTGGCTCAGGTGGTGTAGAACCACAGTCAGAAACAAACTGGCGTTATGCTAATGACTCCGAAGTTTCTCGTATCATTTTTGTTAATAAACTAGATCGTATTGGTGCTGATTTCTATCGTGTAGTAAAACAGGTTGATGAAGTACTAGGTGCTCATCCTTTAGTCATGGTTTTACCAATTGGAGTTGAAGACGATTTTGTTGGTGTGGTTGATTTATTGACCCGCAAAGCATGGTATTGGGAAGATACTGGCTCGCTAGATTATGAAATTAAAGATGTACCAGCGGATATGGTTGACAAAGTAGAAGAGTATCGCGAATTACTAATTGAAACAGCACTAGAACAGGATGATGAAGCACTAGAGGCATATTTAGAAGGTGAGGAACCAAGTCTGGAGATAATCAAAGAATGTATCCGTAAAGGCACAAATACTATGGACTTTTTCCCTACTTATTGTGGCTCTGCATTTAAAGACAAAGGCGTACAGTTGGTATTGGATGCGGTGGTGGATTATTTACCAAACCCAACTGAGGTTAAACCCCAGCCTGAAGTTGATATGGAAGGCAATGAAACTGGAGAGTTTGCCATAGTTGATATAGATAGACCACTTAGGGCATTAGCATTTAAAATTATGGAAGACCGTTTTGGTGCATTGACTTTTATCCGTATTTACTCTGGTAAAATGGATAAAGGTACCCAGGTACTAAATACATTTACTGGTAAAACTGAACGTATTGGTCGCATTGTTGAGATGCATGCCGATGAAAGGATTGAGTTAGACTCGGCTCAAGCTGGTGATATTGTAGCAGTACTTGGGATGAAAAATGTGCAGACAGGACATACACTGTGCGATCCAAAAAATCCTGCAACTTTAGAGCCTATGGTATTCCCAGACCCAGTAATCTCAATGGCAGTTAGCCCTAAAGATAAAGCTGCTTCTGAAAAACTGTCAGTTGCAATTGGCAAGATGATTAAAGAAGATCCATCTTTTCGAGTTGAAACAGATGAGGACAGTGGTGAAACCATTCTTAAAGGTATGGGCGAACTACATCTGGATATCAAGATTGATATTTTAAGACGTACTTATAACGTTGATGTGGATGTTGGACAGCCACAAGTGGCATATCGTGAAACAATTACTAAAACCGTGGAAGATACTTATACCCATAAAAAACAATCAGGTGGTGCTGGTCAGTTTGGTAAACTGGATTATATTATTGAACCAGGTGAAACAGGTAGTGGCTATGTATTTGAGTCAACAGTTTCTGGTGGCAATGTTCCTAAAGAATATTTCCCAGCAATTGAAAAAGGTTTCAAATCTTTAATGGAAGAAGGCGTATTAGCTGGTTATCCATGTCTGGATTTAAAATTTACCATTACTGATGGTGCTTATCATGCAGTTGACTCATCATCAATGGCATTTGAGTCTGCGGCAAAAGGTGCTTATCGCCAATCATTGCCCAAAGCTGGCCCACAATTAATGGAACCAATTATGGCAGTTGATGTATTTACTCCTGATGATCATGTTGGTGATGTAATCGGTGATTTAAACCGTAGACGCGGGATGATTAAATCACAAGAACCAGCAGCAACAGCGGTACGCATCAAGGCAGATGTACCATTATCAGAAATGTTTGGATATATCGGCACATTACGTACAATGACATCTGGTCGTGGTCAATTCTCTATGGAGTTTTCACATTACAGCCCATGTCCTGCCAATGTTTCTGAAACAGTTATTGCCGAGACAAAGGCACGTAAAGAAGCTAAAAAGGCTTAAAAGAGGTATATTTCCACCGTTTTTTTCTCATTCCCACGCTCCGCGTGGGAATGCATATAATTAACATGACACAAGCATTAAAAAAACTTCAGAACTTTTCTGTAAAACTGAATTCAAATCGACTATTTGAATTATTTGTTGTTAGCATAATAATTTTTTCAGCATTAGTAGTTGGAGTCAAGACCTACAATATATCTGCAGGCGTCTTGCAGATTGTTAGCATGCTGGACTGGGTTATTACCATAATTTTTCTCATAGAAATTATTATTAGATATATCGCTGAACCAGTTAAATCACAATTCTTTAAAAAAGCATGGAATATATTTGATACCTTAATAGTAGTAGTTAGTTTGATTCCAATAGAAGACAGTGAAATGGCACTGCTGGGAAGGCTGGTACGAATATTTCGAGTGCTACGGATGATATCGATTATTCCCGAGCTAAGAGTACTGGTTAACTCCTTGGTTAGGGCCTTACCGCAACTAGCTTATGTGATGCTGTTAATGTTTATCATTTTCTACATTTATGCGGCTATTGGCAGTACATTTTTTAATTCCATAAATTCAGAATTATGGGGTGATATTGCCATCAGCATGTTGACTCTGTTTCGGGTAATGACTTTTGAGGACTGGACAGATGTAATGTATGAAACCATGGCAGTTTATCGATTTAGTTGGATATTTTTTCTTTCATTTATATTTTTTACCGCATTCGCATTTTTAAATATGGTAATTGGAATTGTAGTAAATGTTTTAGAAGAGGAACGGGCAAAAGAGAAACTGCAAAATGCACAAGAAACGGGTGAAATTGATTTAAAAACCCTGCATGAGCAACTACTAAATATCCAACAACAGTTAAAAGTACGCAATAGTCAGAGCTGATAACACCAGTGCCATGGCTCATAAGTGATACCAGTGTTATTATGTTTTGGATAGGATAGATAAAAATTAAATTTCTTGGCGTTTTTGTTTAGCCAGCTAAATGCTGGTGACTGATCAAATTCTGACTCCAAAACAGGATGTTTTGGTGAGCCAATATCAATTGCACAGCCTGTGTGATGTTCGCTAAAACCTGGCAAAGTATTTACTCTTAATATTTCCTCAATCAATAAACCCTTAGCTAGCTTATGGCTAATCAATTGTTTTTGATAATCCAAACTACGGTAGGCTGAAATTATTTGTAGTATAATTTTATCATTTAAAGCAGCAGCCTGCATTTGCTGCCAAGCCCGCTTAGCTACTGGGTGTAGGAGTGTGTTACGGTTAAATATATCGGTTTCAGCTGCTGTTAATTGGCATGATTCGCAATATAATTGCTGTTGAGGCTCTTGGCTGGGTTCTCGAATAAAACATCTATTGAATTGCTTGATTCTTGTCAGATAGAAATCACGCCAGCTTATATTATTATATGTATGTTTGTGAAATATAAATTTAGTAATGTCTTTATGTTTAGTAGCAGGAGCAAATAATTTAAATAAATTAATTGCCTGTTGATTGCTACTGGGAAACTGACAGAATAATTTAGTCATGCTAGCAAATTTTATATTCAATAGCTGTATCATTGCCTCGGTTGCTATATATCTTTTTCTAACAATAGGATCTACTGCAATTGTAAAATTATTGGCTCCATTAAATTTAATTATGCCTAGTTTTGCATCATCCAAATTATCTAATATATGATAATTATGTGTAGTTGTTGATTCTTGCAAATAAATTCTATTTTTTAATTGATAGTTAAACATATCCCAAATCATACAAGTTTCCTAACAAAGTTCAATCTTATATTATCTTTATTATATAAAATATGCGATAATCCTGCGGCTTAAAAATACGTGAACGTACAATCTATTTGGAGACTAAATATGAACTTTTTTATATCTGATGCAGTGGCACAAACTGCAGGTGCAGCACCAACTGGTGCTGGTTTTGGATCATTAATTCCATTAATTCTAATTTTTGTGGTAATGTATTTTTTACTAATCAGACCACAACAAAAAAAGATGAAAGCACAGCAGGCAATGATTGCTGCCTTAGTTAAAGGTGATGAAATCACTACTAATGGTGGGGTTCTTGGTAAGATAGTTTCTTTAGATGAATCTTTTATTACAGTTGAAATTGCCCAAAACGTCACCATAAACCTACAACGTGGTGCAGTTGCCAATGTGTTACCTAAGGGTACAATTAAATCAATAAAGTGAATAATTAATAAAAACAACAATTAATAAAAACAGGATTTATCATGAATCATTATCCATTATGGAAAAACTTACTTATCATATTTGTGCTGGCATTAGGTGTTTTTTATGCCTTGCCAAATAAATATGGCAGAAGCCCAGTGGTACAGACAAGTGCGATTAAGAATCAGGCTGTAGATGCAACATTGCTTGCTGAAATAAGTAAAAAGCTAAAAGCAGGTAAGATTTCCGACTTTGATTTATCGTTGGAAAAAGAGACAGTAATTACCAGATTTACCAATATTGAAGATCAGCTTATTGGTAAAGAAATCATTGATGGCTTAGCTGGATATAAATCTGCTATAAATTTAAAACCTAATGTTCCCCAGTGGTTAACTGATGCAGGTGGCAAAGCAATGAATCTTGGCTTAGACTTGCGCGGCGGTGTTTATTTTCTGATGGAAGTGGATATGGAAGAAGCGTTGGAAAACAAATTTAACCAATTGCGTGGTGATGCGGTTTCGATTTTATCGAAGGCAAAGATATCTAAAAAAAGCCTCAAGTGGCAAAATGATAAACTTACTATAACATTCAAGTCCGCGGAACTCGCAGAAAAAGCACTGCAAAAACTAAGACAACCAATGGATGAAGTTAACTTTAAACATAGACAGGTTAACGGGGTTGAAACTTTAATTGGCACTATTCGTGAGAAAGCTATAGATGATATAAAAAACAAGGCTATAGAGCAAAACATATCAACAATTAGATCAAGAGTGAATGAATTTGGTGTAGCAGAGCCGATTGTACAAAAACAGGGAGCAGATAGAATCGTCGTACAATTACCAGGAGTTCAGGACTCTTCTGAAATAAAAGATACATTAGGTTCAGTTGCAACACTGGAATATCGTGCGGTAAATATGAGCCCAAATCATAATGCCTATGAAATAATGACCTCAGGCAAACCAGCGCCATTAGGCTACAAACTCTATAAAGATCAAAATGGTCAACCAGTATTGCTAAGCAAGAGAATTATTGTATCAGGTGATCAGTTGATTGATGCGACCGCAGGTACTGACCAACAGGATGGCAGGCCGCAAGTATCAGTACGGTTAAACAATCTTGGGGCAAAACGCATGTTGGAATTTACCAGAAAAAATGTAGGTAATAACATGGCAGTAGTGTTTAAGGAACGGGTTATTGCTGGTAAAGACCCTGAAACTAAAAAAAATATATATGAGGAAGTACAAACCGTAATTAGTAATGCGGTGATTAATGGTGTGTTTAGCAATAGATTTCAGACTACTGGTTTAGAAAGTTCAAAGTTTGCTTCTAAACTAGCCCTGCAATTACGTTCTGGTTCTTTGGCTGCCCCAGTCGAAATAGTACGGGAAAAAACTATAGGACCATCTTTGGGTCAGGATAATATCGATAACGGCTTTAAGTCGGTGTTAACGGGTTTTGTGCTGGTATTGATTTTTATGCTGATTTATTATCGCATGTTTGGGGTAGTAGCAAATATAGCCCTAAGCTTTAACGTGGTACTTATAGTTGCAGTATTATCACTATTTGGTGCCACCTTAACTTTACCAGGAATAGCCGGTATCGTTTTAACCGTTGGTATGGCAGTTGATGCCAATGTGTTGATATTTGAACGGATTAAAGAAGAATTACGGCTAGGCAATACTGCCCAAGGTAGTATAAAATCTGGTTATGAAAAAGCCTTGTCTACTATTGCCGATGCCAATATCACCACCTTTATTGCCGCAATTGTACTGTTTGCTTTTGGAACAGGTCCAATCAAAGGTTTTGCGGTTACCTTAAGTATCGGTATTATCACCTCAATGTTTACTGCAATTATGGTTTCACGAGCGATTGTAAACCTGATATATGGCAATAAAACCAAACTTAAATCACTATCTATCTAAGGAGAATAATATGCATTTACTAGGAAATATAAACATTGATTTTATGGCAAAACGCAAGTATGCACTGATTTTTTCCTTAATTCTGATTACAATATCTATTGGTTCACTGGTAGTTAGAGGTTTGAATTTTGGTCTGGACTTTACTGGCGGTACCGCAGTTGTAGTTGATTTTGAAAAAATTATTGAGTTAAAAGAAATTCGCAAGGTGTTAAAAGATAATAACTTTGCTGATGCGGTAGTGCAAAATTTTGGTTCAGCCAAGTCAATTCAAATACGCCTGCCTTCTAAAAGCGTAGAGGACTCATCAGAAATTAGCAATCATCTGGCAGAAGTGCTTTTGCCATTGGACTCTGGGGCAAAAATAGGTAAGGGTGACTATATTGGTTCGCAAGTTGGCGATGAGCTAGTAGAGCAGGGCTCGCTAGCAATATTATATGCTATGATTGGTATCTTGCTGTATGTAACCATGCGGTTTGAGTGGCGTTTTTCGGTTGGATCTGTTATTGCTTTAGTACATGACATAGTAATTACCGTAGGTGTATTTTCTGTAACTCAGGTCGAATTTGATTTGACCATTTTAGCCGCTTTGCTAGCAGTAATTGGTTATTCTCTCAATGATACGATTGTAGTATTTGATCGAGTTAGGGAAAACTTTAAAACACTGCGTAAAAAAACACCAATTCAGGTATTTAATAAATCAATTAATCAAACCTTAGCAAGAACTATTATTACTTCCACGACGACATTATTAGTGTTGGCAGCATTGTTCTTTATTGGTGGTGCGATGATTCACGGATTTGCATTTGCATTAATTATCGGAGTAATTATTGGAACATATTCATCAATTTTTGTAGCTAGTACTGCCACATTGTCATTGGGTGTGTCTAGAGAAGACTTAATGCCAGTGGAAAAAGAAGGCTCAAAATTGGATCATATTCCTTGATGTAAGCACGCAGTATTTCCCTGCCATCAGCTTCTTCAATAAACAGTGGTACTTGAGTGCAATAGCTTTGCTTTTAGAATCAGAACCCGTTAAAAAGACAAAAGCAAAACTCTTATCTCGAATAATATTTGGTTTCTTTCCATTCATAATTCTTTTTACCTCTTTGTCAAAATTACTTTCAAGATGAAACTCTTCAAAAACAAGCCAATCTATTAGTCACTATTAAGGGAATTGGTGACATAACAGCATGGTCAATATTGGCCTACTTGGGTGATATTTCATTATTCAAGACATCTGCTCAAGTTGCTAGTTTTGCGGGTTTAAATCCTTGTGTAGAAACCTCAGGAACCTCGATTGATAAAACCAGCCTATCAAAATCAGGCAACAAGAGATTACGTAAAGCACTATACATGCCAGCGATAGTTGCCAAAAAACACAATTCAATTTTAACAGAATTTTATGAGCGTTTAATTAAAAAGGGCAAGCCAAAAAAAGTTGCATTATGTGCTGTTATGAGAAAACTTTTAGTCTTATCCTTTGGTGTATTGAAATCAGAAGCTGCTTTTGATTCAAAGTATAGAAAAGAAAAGGCATGCTAATATTAACTTGCCCATTCTACCGTTTATGGTCATCGGCACTTCTGCCTGTACCATGAAGATATTGTACCATAACATTCTATTGTTTCATAAATACTTCGGGGTTTGGGGCAGAGCCCCAATGGATCATAAAATATGAAATAAGTTAAAATAATAGTAGATTTTTAAGACAGTATCTTAT
>UOEW01000212.1_pt1 | contig 19615 bp, 10 predicted proteins | sample 1988701 | NCBI WGS metagenome assembly UOEW01 (sample SAMEA4712195, study PRJEB27164) | hydrothermal vent metagenome | biome: marine basaltic hydrothermal vent biome; feature: marine hydrothermal vent; material: mineral | place: Pacific Ocean | collected 2011-06-14/2011-07-23 | depth 1719 m | reverse complement strand
AAAAAATAATAGTGATGGTAGTCGCTTGTTTTTAAAGAATGAGAATACCTTTAGGTTTTGGCTAAATAAAACTGCGTACCCCGAAGGTGCATCCGCCTATCGAGTAACCTGGTTGGCAGTAACTAACAACACAGGGGAACACCTATCAGGAAGAATTATAAGGCCTGAACCAGGAGCCGCTCCAGATGCAGCAGCGTTCATAGCTGCTGATACTACTGCAAACCGCAATGAGGGGAAAAACCTTTGGGATAACAAGACCTTAATAGCAAGACCTGGAGAGGGTAATATTCGGGCAAAATGCATGGACTGCCATACCAAAACTGGTTATGACCTGAAATACTTTGGCTATACCAACGAAAGTATTTACAAACGCTCCCGCTTTCATGGCTTTAGCGATATTGAAGCGAAAAGACTAACTCGTTATATAAGGAACCTTGCTACTCCCTCCTATGGTCGCCCATGGAATCCACCTTACCAGCCAGGTGAAGTTAGTTTTGAAGGAAACATGGTTCCCTTAAGTAGTCGACCAGTTGAACGCTGGGCAGCTGGGGTGGGGAGCTGGAGAGTACTGAAAGAAGATAAGGATATGTTGAACTATGTTTTTCCTGACACCAATAACAATGGAGAAGTTGATCAAGAGGAGGTAGATGAAGTTTTCCAATTGAGTCAGATAAATCCCGGGGCAAACTATCTTGGAATAAGCTTGATAGATACTCCGATTCATTTGCAATTACCTGACTGGAACCGCTGGTTACCCAGAGTACATCCAGTAGATATCTGGCCAGATTTCAAAAGTATATCTAGTGTTGACGCTTGCCCTGATGACTCAACTGATCCAGATCCTTATGATGCTTATATGTATTTGTCTGATACTCTAGGTAGTGGAGCATTGCCTAGTAGAATGTGGGAAATTTACAGATTGTTCGTCTATACTTCCCGATTTTCAAGGGAGGGAGCGACCAGAGATTATGGAGTAAGATCAATTCGGGAGGATGTGCGAGTGTATTCCACAGTAACACCGCCTCACAATCATTTCCGAAGTGCTAGCGAAGGCAATTCCTGTCGTTTGAATGCTGATAAATTGACATCCCTCAGTAGCGCTCCATATAGGGAGGAGATGTTTGATGAGTATGCCAAGCGAGCGTTAACGCATTGGATGGGGGTAAAGTATTTTGAGATTCAACATGTAGGAGGCTTGGAAGATAGGCTGCATGAAGTTATTGGTGATCCAGCTCTTGCGGGCGAACGAGGATGGCCAAACATAGGTGCAGCGGTATTTCAACACGCCCCTCACAAAACAGCTAGAAATGCCAGATACTGGGAAGGCAGAACAAATACTTATGATCCTGAAAATCTCCTCTACCGTGATGGCGATGATCAAACTCTGGTTGAGGGCGACTACACCTCTGCAGTGTGGTACCACTTGGAAGCTATTTTAAATTCTGGAAACAAGCTACCTACTGGCGCTTACGAACCAGTGGACTGGGCTTACAATTATACATATTTCCATCGCTTGGGAGTAAGTAGCGGGCAGTCCCAAACTATGATGTATGTAGCAACTTTGATAAAAAACTGGCAAATACGAGATATAACCCAAGGAGATGGGGATGAAGTTGAAAATCCAGGTGAAGGAAGTGGCACTAATCGGGGGCTAAACTTGAGAACAATGGTACCCTCTAGAGCTTACTTGGGTGGTATTACAGAAATGCCTAGTGTACCTGACAATATAGTTACCATGCTAAACGCATATAGTCCAAATTTATATCGCTATTTTTTAAACACAGCTCTAAAAAGATGGATGCAGATTGTCAAGCATCGTGACTTTCCTTATCGTTATTCCACTAACAGTGCGTTAAATAAACTAGATAGGTGGCCACGTAGTGCAGAAGTGCGTGCTATTTGGTCGATTTTGGAACCTGAAACATATAAACCAACAGACTGGAGCGGAGGAACATCTTTGTTATTTGGAGATACTAGAAATACAGCCGATAATTGCTGGCGTCTGTTGCCTTTATTAGGTGATGAAGGGGTTGATTGGGGTTTGCGAAGAGACTACAAAAACTGGTGCAAAGCCGCTTGGCCAGGACCAGCTGGAAATCTAAATGATTGGGATAGTAGGTTGTAAAATAATTGCTCTTCAGCGAGTTTAGGTATTGCAGCTATAAGTTATTGATTTATAGAGGCGTGTTAATACGTCCATGTAAACTTACAATGATATCCATATCATTGTAAGTCTTATAAATCAATAACTTACACCTTTATTGTAACACTGAATAGCTACATAATTTTCGGGTAACTTCAATTTCCAATTTTTTAAATTCTTAAGTTTTTAAATTTTCATCACCACACAAGACGAAATTGAGATCTGGCATATTTAGAAATAGTTGCTTTAAGTTTTTTAGGAATATCAATTCGGGTCATGGTTTATCCTCAAAATTTTCATTTTCAGAAAGAAAATTACGCACTGTTTGACCAAACCAGTATATTTCATTGTTCTTTCTTGTATATCGATTCATGTTTATAAAGCCCCTTTATTTGTTCGTAGTAAGTTAAGTTTTAAATGGTCAAAACTCACCCGCAGTACACTTTCCCTCGTTACGAATACTTTCTTGGTCAAATACTAAATATAACTCAACTATCAATTGCTTGTGGGTATGAGCCCAAAACTTTGAGTTGAGTGGTGATTCTTTGTAGCAGTCTTAAGGCTTTTGCCAGATTTTCATCATCTTTATGACCATCTACATCTATAAAAAACACATAGTCCCATTTACCACGTTTTGATGGACGTGATTCAATCCTGGTCATGCTGATGCCACATTCAGAAAGGGGTTTAAGAATGTGAAACAAAGCACCAGGCTGGTCTTTGGCAGCTACTAGTAAAGATGTTTTGTCTTTACCACTTGCGGTCAAAATTTGTTTGCCTATTACTAAAAAGCGGGTTGAATTATCTGTTTGATCCTCAATTTCTTTATGCAATATATTTAAAGCATACATGGTAGCAGCACTTTCACTAGCTATAGCGGCGGAATGTTCGGTGAATTGTGCCCGTTTGGCAGCCTCAGCATTGGAGCTAACTGCAATGTTGGTGGCATGGGGTAGGTTTTCTTTTAGCCAGCTACGACATTGTGCCAACGACTGCCGGTGGGAAAATACGGTTACGATGTCATGCAATGATACTGCTGTGCTGATTAAATTATGGTTAATCGGCAAATCCAGTTCGCCACAAATTTTTAGAGGTGAAGATAAAAACATATCCAGAGTATTATTAACTGCACCTTCGGTTGAGTTTTCAACTGGAACCATACCAAAATCGGCAATCCCAGCTTCAACCTCAGCAAAAATACTGTCAATACTGGTAACTGGCATAGCACAGATTGAGTGACCAAAGTATTGGTAAGTAGCCATTTCCGAAAAAGTACCTTGTGGTCCTAGATAGGCAATTTTCAAGGGTTGTTGTTGGGCGAGGCAGGCAGACATTATTTCTCTAAACAGGCGTATGAGTGTTTCATCTTTAAGTGGGCCATTGTTACGGGCTTTTACTGCTCTAAGTACCTGAGCCTCACGTTCGGGACGATAGAAAGCACCACCTGTAACAGCTGCTTGTTTAGATTGGGCTACCTTGCTGGCAACATCTGCTCTTTGTGAAATCAACTCCTGAATAGATGCGTCAATACTGTCAATTTTAGTTCTTAATTTTGCTAAATCTGCTTTATTATCGGTATCTTTATTAGCCATTATTATTCTCAAAATTTTGCATAAATTCAATTAAAGTATTTACCCCAGCTATTGGCATAGCGTTATAAATACTGGCACGCATACCGCCAACTGCCCGATGACCTTTAATAGCTTTAAGCCCTATAGCATCAGCTTGTTGTAAAAAGCTGGTATTTAAAGTTTCATCAGCTAATAAAAAGGTGACATTAACTTTTGAGCGATTCTCAATTTTCACATTATTATGATAAAAACTGCTGCTATCAATATAGTTATAGAGTTTACTGGCTTTTTCATTGTTGCGAATTTCAATAGCAGTTAAACCACCAGTATTTTTAATCCAGTTTAGCATTAAATTCAGCACATACCACGAAAAAGTTGGTGGAGTATTCCACAATGAGTCATGTTTTGAATATGTACGGTAATCTAGCATTAGAGGTAAATTTCGAGGTAAACTATTGCTAGGGGTCTGATCTAGCATAGATTTTTTAATAATGACCAGAGTGATACCAGCAATGCCCAGATTTTTTTGAGCACTGGCATAAATCAAACTATATCGGCTAACATCAATGGGCTTGGTCATTAAGTTGGAGGTCATATCACAAAACATCGGAATGTCATTGTTTGGTGGAATATCATGCCATTCAACGCCTTCTAGTGTTTCATTGGTGGTGTAGTGAAAATAGTCAAAACTGTTATCAAGTTGCGACATATCATATTTGGGTACTGCAGTATAGATTTCGTCAGCCTTATAAGCTACCAGTGGTCTGGCGTTACAAAATTTCTGGGCTTCCACAATTGCCGATTTGCCCCAATGACCATGCACAAAATACATAGTTTTGCCAGTGAGGCTAGAAAAGTTCATCGGCATCATTGAATACTGTAATCTTGCTCCACCTGGAGTCATTAATATATAGTATTCATCTGATATATTTAATATTTCTCGAATCAGCAATTCGGTTTCCTTAACCATGTTTCTAAATTCTGCCCCACGATGTGAAACTTCCATAATTGATGAGCCAGTACCGCGCCAGTTTGGTATATCGGCAATTATCTGTTTTTTTACACTGTCTGGTAACATAGCGGGACCAGGTGCAAAATTATATATCTTGTTATTGTTTGTAGTCATAATATTATCAAAATGTTAAGCCTTCATCTAAAAACCATCACATCAGCAAATTAAAGAGAGCAACTTAAGCATGGATTAACGAGCCATTTTCAAATAGTTTTTCTATGATTTGATCATCGGTTTTATTAAGGTTTTCAAGTACTTTAGCTGGGACTTGTTCAGTATTGCAAATTAGTTCTGCCAGCGACAGACTTGAGGTAAAACTTTGCCCATTAACAAATAGTTGAGCGTTATTGCCCTGTTTTAAATAACAGGTTTTGCTAAATGGGCTGGGAATTAAATCACGGTTTTTATCAAGCTGTGCTAGTTGCTGATGTTGATTGAACTGATAGAACAGACTGCGGTATTCAGTGATATAGCTTCCAAACCAGTCACTTAGTGAATTGTCTTCAGTGGTGATATTGTCAGTCAAAATTTGGGCTACATTCTGTAAATCCTGTGGAGTAATTTCCCCGGTTTTTGGCTGGTTAGTGAATTGTGGCTCTACAAAACGATTATTAGCCGATAGGTTTTGGGCTAGATTGTCAATAAAAGCAGTTAATAGTTCTGAGTGTGAAGGAGTTCGGATGCCGATGGAACAAGTGACACAATCACTGGTTGTAGCGATACCATAATGAGCCACTTCAGGTGGTAAATATAGCACATCACCAGGATTTAATATATTGGTTTCACCAGGATTAAATTGTGCCATGAGTTTTAATGCCTGTTCTGATATTAATTTTGGGTCATATATTTTATCATGGCTAATTGCCCATTGTCGTTGCCCGTGAACTTGCAGCAGAAATACATCATAGTGATCGGTGTGCGGGCCAACTGTACCACCTATGGAGCCACAGCTAAACATAATGTCATCTAGTATCCAGTTGCGAATAAAATCAAAGTATTTAAGTATCTCTTTGCTCTGTGGTTGCCACTTATCAATATCTGAGACTAGCAGGTTCCAACAGTGGTGTTGCATTTCTTCCCAGTCGTCCTCTATAAATGGACCAAACTCAACATCATAATCTGTGTCTGAATTTTTAAATACTATCCGTGACTGTATATCCTGACAACTATGCTGACAACTCAGCTGCTTTAATTTTGCAGTATCAGGTAATCTGGATAAATCAGCCAAATCAACACCATTGCGAATTAATAGTGGTTTTTTATGCCAATAATTAGCTAAAAACTCATCTCTATTGATGCTTGAGTTATTAAATAAGTTCAACTTGTTCAATCGCATAACCTATATAATTTGCAGGAGTTAGTTCCAATAATTGTATTTTTGCATTATCGGGTATATTTAATGTCTGGATAAAATGTTGTATGGTCTGTTGATTCATATCAGTACCACGAGTTAGTTCCTTGAGTTTTTCATAGGCATTTTTTACTCCGTATCGACGCATAACTGTTTGGATTGGTTCTGCCAACAAGGACCAGTTGTTATCTAACTCATCGAGCATACTTTGGGGGTTTATTTCCAGTTTTCCCAAGCCTTTTTTTAATGATGACCATGCAATCAGGCAGTGACCCAGTGCTGTACCTATGGAGCGTAATACCGTTGAGTCAGTTAAGTCTCTTTGAAATCTAGAAATAGGCAGTTTTTCAGCTAAATGCTGGAATAGGGCGTTTGCCAGCCCTAAATTGCCTTCGGCATTTTCAAAATCTATTGGGTTGACTTTGTGGGGCATGGTGGATGAGCCTACCTCACCCTTGATTATCTTTTGTTTGAAAAAGTTAAGTGAAATATAACCCCAAATATTACGGCATAGGTCAATCAATATTACATTTATGCGAATAAGTGTATGTAGTAATTCCGCAATATAATCATGTGGTTCGATCTGAGTGGTAAAAGGATTGAAATCAAGGTTTAACTCTTCTACAAAATCCTGTGCCAGTTGCATCCAGTCAACATCTGCATAGGCTATCTTGTGAGCGTTATAGTTACCTACTGCACCATTTATTTTACCTAATATTTCAACATTTTCCAGTTGGGTTAATTGGCGTTGCAAACGATAGACTACATTGGCCAATTCTTTGCCCATAGTTGTTGGTGTGGCTGGTTGACCGTGTGTTCTTGCCATCATTGCTGTAGTTTTATATTGCTGTGCCAGTATGGATAAATCATTAGTCAACTGCAATAATGTTGGTAATATAATTGTATCCCGACCAGATGATAGCATTAAGGCATAGGATAAATTATTTATATCCTCAGAGGTGCAGGCAAAATGGGTGAACTCTGCTGCCTTGGACAGTGCTGGGTGGTCTGCCAGTTTTTCTTTAATAAAGTACTCAATAGCTTTGACATCATGGTTGGTTACTTTTTCAATTGCTTTCACTCGATTTGCATCATCTTCATCAAAGTCGAGATAGACTTGCATTAACCAGTTAATTTCATCTTTATTTAATGGAGCTAGTTCTTTAATATTTGGTTCTTGAGAAAGTTTAATTAACCACTTGAGTTCCACTAAGAGTCGGTTCTTTATTAAGCCAAATTCACTGAATATATCTTGTAGTTCTTCAGTTTTGCTTTGATAACGCCCATCAACTGAAGTGATAGCTTTGATTGCAGAATTTGCCATGATTTTACATAGTATTTAGGATGTCGAGGATTATACATCAGGAGTCTGTATCAGAACAGAAATCCTGATGCTATCATTGTATTTTCTTTATCTAATTATTGTTTAATGAGTGCGATAGGTATAAAATTATGCAATTATTTTTTTCTAGGTGGTACTTATGCTATTCAATAGAGTTTTTATTTTGCTGTTTGTAACTTTACTTTTAGTTAACTGTTCACAAAATTATGTAAAGCCAGACAAATCAGAGCCTGCCAGTAAATCACAGGCTGGTGATGACAAGGTATTTAATTTGCCATATTTAATGCGTGATTTAGATAATGGCTTACGAGTTATTGTTGTTCCTACAGATTATCCCGAGGTAGTTACAGTGCAAATTCCTGTGCAAACTGGCTCCCGTAATGAGGTTGAGCCTGGTAAATCAGGTTTTGCTCACTTTTTTGAGCATATGATGTTTCATGGCACTCCAAATTATACCTCACAGCAGTATAGCAATATGATGAAAAATGCTGGGGCGGACTCCAATGCCTATACCACTGACGACTATACTAACTATCATACAACAATTACTAAAGATGATTTAGAAACTTTATTGATGCTGGAGGCAGATAAGTTCCAAAACCTGACCTATACCGAGGCTGAATTTCGTACCGAGGCACTGGCAGTTAAAGGTGAATACCTAAAAAATAGTGCCAACCCATTTTCTAAATTAAGAGAAACAATCCGTAAAAATGCTTTTTCCAAACATACCTATAAACATACTACTATGGGTTTTATCGAAGATATTGAAGATATGCCCAATCAAATTGAATATGCACGGATATTTTTTGATCGTTGGTATCGCCCTGAAAAAACTGCAATAATTATAGTTGGTGATGTTGAGGCTGAGGCAACGTTTGCACTAGTGAAAAAATATTGGGGTAGTTGGGAACGAGGTAATTATGTGGCAGATATTCCCCTTGAGCCTCCTGCAACTGGGCAGATTTATAAACATATAAAATGGCAGTCTCCTACGCAGCCATGGCTCACTTTCGCTTTTCATGGACCTGCGGATAATCCAGCAAATATTGATAAACAGGCTTTGGATTTATTGTTACAAATACATTTTGGTAAAACCTCAGAAGTCTATCAGGAGTTAGTAACAAATAAACAGTTAGTTGATGGTTTTTATGCTTTTGCTCCATCTAAAATAGATCCAGGATTAATTTATATTGCTGCCAGATTAACCAAGACTGAGAATTATTTAGCAGTGAAGAATGCTATTGTGGAAACCATAGTAGCTGCTAGAACTGAACAGGTGGATAACTATAAACTAGCTGATTTGAAGTCTGCAGCACGTTATGGTTTTGCCACATCACTGGATAACTCTGATACAATTGGAGCTATTCTTGCCAGGTATGTACAAAGAAACCGTGACCCAGAACTAATTAATCAGCAGTATAGTACACTTAGCAAGGTGACTGCTGATGATGTATTAAGTGTAGCAAATAAATATTTAGTTGATGCAGGGCGTATTATGGTCTCACTGTCGCATGATGATGAAATTGCTGGACTGGATAATTCATTTAATCTGCAAAATCTTGTAGCTACTGCCAGTGAGGAAAAACAAGGTGCATATCAACTGGTTGATATGCGTAATCATAGCCCTATCATTGATTTAAATTTATTATTTAATACTGGTTCTGCTTTTGAAGCTACAGATAAAAATGGGGTGGCAGCCCTAACTGCATCGATGTTGAGTGCTGGCGGTTCCAAGTTACGCTCTGCAACCGAAATAAGCAAACTAATGTTTCCCATGGCTGCACATTTTAGTAACCAGGTTGATAAAGAAATGATTAGTTTTTCTGGACGAGTGCATCAGGAAAAAGCATCGCAGTGGTTGGACTTAGTGTTGGAAAGTATGCTCCAGCCTGGTTTTAGAGAAGATGACTTTAAACGCTTAAAGCAACAACAGATAAATGCAATAAAAACCGATTTAAAAGGCAATAATGACGAAGAGTTAGGCAAAGAAGTTTTATACCACAAGCTATATGGCAATCATCCGTATGCGACCTATAATCTTGGTGATCTTTCTGAACTGGAAAGTATTACACTTGCAGATGTTAAAGAATTTTATCAAACGCAACTCACCCAAAAGCATTTAACCATTGGTATTACTGGTAACCTATCAGATGAGCTGTTTAAGCAGTTAACCGATAGCATAACCAGAAAACTAGCAGTTGGCAACACTGGCAATGCCAGTATTGCTCCAGCACCAAAACTACAAGGGCGTGCTGTCACTATTGTAGAAAAACAAACTTTAGCAACAGCTGTATCATTTGGTTTTCCCATTGACATTACCCGAGCTCATAAAGACTGGGTTGCTCTGTGGCTAGTTCGTTCATATCTTGGGGAGCATCGCAATTCAAACAGTCACCTATATGACGAAATTCGTTCCAAACGTGGTATGAACTATGGCGATTATGCCTATATTGAATACTTTCCAAGAGGAATGTTCAGAACCCAACCTAATGCTAATCTAGGTCGTAGTTCTCAGATTTTTCAAATATGGCTGCGACCATTAAGAACCAATAATGATGCCCATTTTGCTACCCGAGTTGCATTGTACGAACTACATCATTTAATTAAACATGGTTTGACTCAAGAACAGTTTGAAAGTACTAAAAACTATCTGGATAAATATGCTGGTTTACTGGTAAAAAGTCAGGACAGAATTCTTGGATATGCTTTAGATAGCCAGTTTTACGGTATTTCTGAATTTACTCAATATGTAAAAGGGGGATTGGCAAGCCTGACTTTAGAACAAGTAAATCAGGTAATTAAAAAATACCTGCAAGAGGACAATATTCACTTTGTTTTCGTAACCAAAGATGCACAAGATATGAAGCAGAGGCTGGTAACAGAGCAAGCCTCGCCTATGATATACAATTCGGAAAAATCAGCAGAATTATTAAAAAAGGACGAGTTTCTACAAGTGTTCCCAGTAAATGTTGATGCAGATAATGTCGAAATCATACCCGTTGATAAGGTTTTCGAATAGACTTTAATGATTGGATACCATACTGCTTATGCAATACGATTATGATTTAATAGTAATTGGAGCAGGTTCTGGTGGAGTAAGATCTGCTCGGATTGCAGCGGGCTATGGTAAAAAGGTCGCAATATTTGAAGGTGATGCAGTTGGAGGAACCTGTGTTATACGTGGTTGCGTGCCTAAAAAGTTATTGGTTTATGCAGCTAGTTTGGTAAAAACTTTTAAAGCAGCATCAGCCTTTGGCTGGGATAGCAAAGATAACACTTTTAGTTGGGAGCGATTAATTGCCAATAAAGACGAGGAGATTAAGCGCTTAAATAAAATTTACCTGAACCTGTTGAATAATTCTGGTGTTAAATTAATTGAACACTATGCTCATTTTGTGGATAAAAACACGGTTGTTGCAAATGCTAAAAATTATACAGCTAAACGTATCTTGATTGCGACTGGAAGCACACCTTTTTTCCCTAAAATCAACGGCATAGAGCATGCTATTAGTTCTAATGAAGCACTGTCTTTAAAAGCTTTACCTGCGGAAATAACAGTCATGGGAGCTGGATATATAGCAGTAGAATTTGCCTGTATATTCAATGCACTAGGAGTTAAAGTTAATTTGATTTATCGTGGTGATAAGATTCTTCGTGGCTTTGATATGGATGTAAGGAACTTTGCCCAAGAGTCGTATGTAAAAAATGGCATTAATATTATCCTGAACTCAAATATTATTGAAATTAAGCCTAACAATAATAAATTTAATTTAACTTTGGATTCAAATATTTTTCTTGAAAAGCAAGATATAGTTTTGTGTGCAACTGGTCGAGTGGCGAATACACACAACTTGGGCTTGGAAAATGTGCAAGTAAACATAAAATACAATGGTCAAATACAAGTAGATAATGACCAAAACTGCGGACCAGACTCATTATTTGCGGTAGGAGATGTTTGTAATTCTGATAACTTAACTCCTGTTGCAATTAAAGAAGGGCATTTATTGATGGATAGGTGGTATGATAATAGTGCAACCTATATTGAATATGACTATTTACCAAGTACGGTATTTTCTCAACCAGAAATTGCTAGTTGTGGCTATACAGAAGAGCAAGCTGCAGAACATTTTGGCAAGCTAACTATATTCAAAAGCCAGTTTAAGGCGATGAAATATGCTATGACAGATATTCATGAGCAAACATTTATGAAATTAATCGTGCAAAAAGAAACAGATTTAGTAGTTGGATGTCATATAGTTGGCACTGATGCTGGTGAAATAATCCAGGGGTTTGCAGTTGCAATAAAACAAGGTATAACCAAAACCAAACTTAATCAATGTATCGGCATCCATCCAACTTCTGCTGAAGAATTGGTAACAATGAGGTAGGCCATTGGTGCGTATAGTGAATCTTAAAAAGTGCCGAGTCACCTTGTTGGTGATGTGGCACTGTTAAGATTTGCTAGACGTATCAAGGGATTGTGCTATAATCGTGTTTTCTATATCGGATATCGGTATTATGGTAATAGGTTATAGAGTATGGTGAAAGATAATTTAACATTGAAAAACAAATTGGTTGTTTTTCAATCAAAAGATATTCGTAGAATATGGCATAAAGAGGAATGGTTTTATTCTGTTGTTGATATTTGTGGTGCCTTGACTGATAGTAGTAACCCCCGTGATTATTGGTATAGAGTTAAAAAACGGCTTGATAATGAAGAAAAATCCCAGTTGTCGACAATTTGTCGACAACTGAAATTAAGTTCTAAAGATGGTAAAAAATATGAAACAGATTGTGCTAATACAGAAGGCATTTTCAGAATAATTCAATCCATTCCATCACCAAAAGCTGAACCATTTAAACGCTGGTTGGCTAAAGTTGGAGCTGAACGCATTGAGGAGATAGAAAACCCAGAATTAGCTCAAGAGCGAATGAAAAAAATTTATGAGCAAAAAGGATATCCTAAAGACTGGATTGATAAACGCTTGCGAGGAATCGCAATTCGCCAAAACCTAACAGATGAATGGCAACAACGTGGTATTACTGAACAACGAGATTATGCTATTTTAACTTCCGAAATTTCCAAAGCCACCTTTGGAATGACTCCGAGTGAATATAAACAATATAAAAATATAGCAGTTAAATCAAAGGAGAATCTTAGAGATAACATGGATGATTTGGAACTTATTTTCACCATGCTTGGTGAAAAAGTAACTACAGAAATATCTAAAGAGGAGCAGCGAGAAAGTTTTGTAGAAAATAGAAATATAGCTAGGCGGGGTGGAAGAGTTGCTGGAAATGCTAGAAAAGAGACAGAAAAAGAGATAGGCAGAACAGTTATTTCAGCTAAAAAGGTTTTAGAATCAACAGAACAACAAAAGTTAAAATAAGACTATTAATGAAGCAGAAATCAAAAAAGACTAAATATGAATAGGTGTATTTATAACTATGCTTACACAAGTCAATACAAAACAATGAGATAAAACTATGAACAAATTATTATTAACACTATTATTTATTACTATTAGTATTCAGGCAGCTGAAAAAAAAGTATTTATTGTTGAATTTCATGCAGAGCCACTGGCAGTAATTTTCAATGAAAACCTAAAGTCTGCTGATGCTAAATCAGCTGAAAATCAAATGCGCAAACAGCAGAATGATTTGTTAAATAAATTTGCAAATCATACAAAACAAAAAAATATTTCTGCAAAACATCAGTATTTTCATGCGTTCAATGGTCTAGCTTTGGAGTTAACCTATAAGCAGGCAAAATGGCTACAGCAACAAGACGAAGTGAAATCCATTAGTCTAGAGCGACACTATAAAATTCATACAGATATTGGTCCACAGTGGATTGGAGCCGATGCAGTTTGGCAAGGACTGGCGATGGATACGTCTCCAAATAAAGGTGAAGGCGTTATTATTGGCATTATTGACACAGGAATTAATCCAACACACCCATCATTTGCAGCGGTCTCTGAGGCAGGCACTGTCAATGAGTATACCCACATAAACCCCAGGGGCACAACTTATGGTTTATGTAATACCCAAACATGTAATACTAAATTAATCGGAATTTACGATTTTACCGATGAGGGAACTGCGGGTATAGACTCAACTGGACATGGTTCACACGTTGCAGGAATTGCCGCAGGCAATGTTTATTCAGCAAATTATGCAGGTTTGAACTTTAACGTATCAGGGGTTGCACCTAGAGCGAATATTATATCCTACAAAGGATGTTTTTATTCAGAAGATGCCGCAGGTGGGCGTTGTAGTTCCAGTGGTTTGTTAGCTGCCATTAATCAGGCAACTGCAAATCTGGTTGATGTAGTGAATTATTCTATCGGTTCGGAAACTCCTTGTTCCCCATGGGGCGGAATTGACAACAATGGTGCTTTTTGTGGAGCTTTCGGGGTTGGTGCAGCCGCAGAGGCAATGTTAAATGCTCGCAGTGCAGGTGTAACTTTTGTGGTTTCAGCAGGCAATAGTGGTCCTGGTGCAACGACTATTGGCTATCCCGCAGTTGCTCCTTGGGTTGTTGCAGTTGCCAATACTACACACTCACGCCAATTACAAAGTTCGGTAGTTGATTTTGCTGGTGGCAATTCACAGCTGGTTGATTTAGTTGGAGCTAGTGCCACAGATGGAATTGGACCTCTAACCATAGTGCATGCTCGTGATTATGGTAATGCTTTATGTGGTCAAGGTGAGGCAGAACTGAAATCACAATGTAGTGGTAATGGTAATGATGTATTAACGGGCATCAGCAATCCATTTGCTGCAAATACATTCAATGGAGAAATAGTGGTCTGTGACCGAGGCACTTATGGTCGAATTGAGAAAGGCTTTAATGTAAAACAGGCAGGTGCAGCTGGCTATATTTTGGCAAACACGGTTGGGCAACAGGAAAGTATTGTCGCTGATAACCACTGTCTGCCAGCAACGCATCTTGGTAATGTTGATGGTAGCAAGCTACGCAACTGGCTAGAAACTGGCAATAATCATACTGGTACAATCACAGGACAGACACTGGTTTATGATGATGCCTTGGGAGATATATTAAACTCAAGCAGCTCGCGAGGGCCAACTGCAATTGTTTATAATACCAATACCGCAGCCAGTCCCACTCAAAGACCACAAAATTATATGAAACCTAATATTTCAGCCCCTGGTACTGCGATTTTAGCAGCTACTCAGGAAGGCTCAGGATTAACCAGCAATAGCGGAACATCAATGGCATCACCGCATGTTGCAGGAGCAGTGGCACTGATTAAATCTGCATATCCACATTACACGCCGACACAAATTATCAACACTTTAGCACTAACTGCGGACAATACCCAGATGCTAAAGGCAGACAAGGTAACAAAAGCTGACTTTGCCGATCAGGGTGCAGGTCGAACTAGAGTTGATTTGGCTATTAGTAATTCAGTATACTTTGATGTGAGCAGGCAGGAATTTATCAATGCAAACCCACAAAACGGTGCGGATATTTCGCAGTTGAATTTACCTGAACTGGTTAACAACAATTGTTACCCATCTTGTAGTTTTACCAGAACAGTTAAACTATTAAGCAGTTTTAATGTGGTTGATCCTGTGTGGAATGTGACTACTGAGCAAACAAATGGACTGGATATAACTGTTACTCCCAATAGTTTTGATTTTTCCAACAGCAATGAAATCACTCTGAATATTACAGTTAATACAACTGCCAATGACGTGCTTGGCAATTGGGCTGAGGCAAAAATATTGTTTACGGTAAATTCCAGCACCGACTCTGAACCAATGCTAGACTCCATAAGTCCATCTGTTAGCAAACTACCAGTAGCTGTATATGTACCCGCAGGCAATTATCCAACCATGATTGAACAACAAACCACCACCAGACATGGTCGATTTGAGATTGAGTTAAATAATATTGCTGCCATGACTGATGCTACCTATAGAGGGCTAGGACCAATTGTTCCACAAGTGGAGACAGTAACTTTAAATCCAGCAAATTCTGTAGGTAGCAATAATACTCCCTTTAACTCTGATGGTGAATACGTAGAGGGTAATTTCTCTGCATTTAGCTTATTTGCGGTTAATACAGATAAGGTTGCTATAATTATTGAATCACAAAATCCCAATAGTGATGTGGACTTGTATATTGGCAAGGATATGAACATAAACGATACACCCGATGAGTATGAAATCATCTGCCAGCAAACAGGCAGTGCAAATAACAAAAGATGTGTATTAAGAGACGTGAAGCCTGGCAAGTACTGGATTATGACTAGCAATTCACCCTTGGGAGTTATTACCGATGTTACAACTACTCTAGCTGTTTTTGATGAAAATGATACACCACAAAAAGCATCTTTTGAGTTTGGATATGGCTTGACCCAAGGTAGAGGTATATATGTGCAAGCACCAGTAAAAGTCGCCTCTAATACAAGCTTAGATGTTATTTATGAACTGCCACCTAAAGCTCCAGATAATGTGAGCTATTATGGAGTAATAGCCGTTGGTGCCGAGCCAAACTCAGTTGGGAAAACTGCAATAATTCCTGTAAAAATCACATCTGTGAATCCAGTAAATGAAAAACTTTATTCACTCAATAATGAAACCGCTGAATTTAACTACAGTGAAAATGATATATTGTCCAATATGTATGTTGACACAGGGGTTGGAGCTAATAAAATTATATTGAACAGTTTTGAAAAAGGTTTTCAGGTCAATATTTATCAAACTGACTATAATTTTAACCCATTAAATATAAAGCCAGATTTATCCGTATTAACTCCAGAATTTACATTAGCTGCAAATCCACCAGTTAATCCTGGTGTGCCACCACCAGGGTGGATTGCAGTATATACTGCTGAAATTGATATTAGCGGTTATCAGCCTTCTAGGTGGTATCTTGAAATTGTTCCCGACCCTGACTCTGGTTTGCAATCATTAGTAAACTATTTTGCACTTAAGTCCGAAGTTGAATATTCAATAGATGACTTAATCCAGCCCAATCAAAGCCTCTGGTATAACCCAGCAAGAAGCGGTTGGGGTGTCGACTTAACCCAAGGTCTAACTACCCAGGCAATTACTTGGTATCGCTACAACCAGGATGGCACCAAACCAACATGGATGCAGGCAGCAGGAGCAATAACCACCCAAAACCAATGGCGAGGTGAGATGCAACTGGTAACTTGGAATGGCACTAGCCCCAAGCAGGCTACATTCGGTAGTATTTCTATGGTTTATACAACTACCAATACAGGAGTTATTTCTATTGCAATGCCCGATAAAACCTACACAGAGTCATTGTCCTCACTGTATTCTCCTGCCAATAACTGCCCCCAGATTAATGATGAACAACTAGATATTACTGGTTTATGGTATATACCTGCACAATCAGGCTTTGGTAACACCGTTCTTGCAACTGAAACTGCAGAAACCACGATATTTTATTTCTATGATGACTTGGGTTTGCCCACATGGTCAATTGGCAGCAGAGATTTAACCAATACTGATACCATTATGAATCAGGTTTTCAATGGTTTTTGTCCAGATTGTGAGTCCTCGACAATAAACTATCAGCAGGTAGGAACAATTACCAACCAGTACATTGATGCCACAACTGGCAGTACTACCGCAAATATTCAACTGCTAGCACCATTATCAGGTAACTGGCAAACTACTGGAAACTCATTGAAACTCAACAAAAACTTTGGCTGTCAAATAAGTCAATAAACACTAGGAAATATAATGTTAAGAAAACTCTCTAAATATTTATTGATATTATTAATATCAACACAGTTATTGGCAGTAGAAGGTATGTGGCAGCCACATCAGTTATTGCAATTAGCCGATGATTTGCAAGCAAAAGGTTTACAAATACCAGTTGCCAATATTTCTGAGCTGGATAAACATCCAATGACAGCAATGGTATCAATGGGCTTTTGCTCTGCTGCATTTGTATCTGATACTGGTTTGATAATCACCAATCATCATTGTGCACTTGGTGCTATTCAACATAACTCAACGCATGAAAACAACCTGATTGATAATGGCTTTTATGCCCAGACTCTAGCAGATGAACTGCCTGGAGGAGCTGACCTGTATGTTTATGTCACCGAAGATATCATTGATGTAAGTGAACAAATAATCAAACAGCTAGCAGGACTGCATGGACAGTCAAGATATGACAAAATGGATAACATAAAAAAACAGCTCATCAATAAGTGTGAAACAAAAGATGTGTATCGGTGTAATGTTCGCACATTCCATGGCGGCTTACAGTTTTATCTAATCAAGCAGTTGCAGATAAAAGATGTACGTCTAGTGTATGCACCAGCTGATTCGATTGGCAAATATGGAGGAGATATTGATAACTGGATGTGGCCACGGCATACTGGTGACTTTACATTTTTGCGAGCTTACGTGGCTAAAAATGGCGACTCTGCCCAGTTTTCCAAAGACAATGTTGCATATAAATCCAAGGCATTTTTAGAGGTAAATAAACAAGGTTTACAAACTGGTGATTTTGCCATGATACTAGGCTACCCTGGGCGCACATCTAGGCATAAACTAGCCCAGGAGATTGATTCATCGGTATTATGGTACTATCCAATGACGATTAAACACTACTCAAAATACATAGAACTGATAGAGCAGGAAACAAAAAACAGACCAGAAGTAGGGATTAAATATGCAGGCAATATTGCAAGGTTGAATAACCGCATGAAAAACTCTCAAGGCATGTTAGATGGCTTTAAAAGCCCGCAGCTATTAGCAGGCAAGAAACAGGCAGAAGCAGATTTCAGAAAATGGCTAGTTGCAACGGATAATAAAAGTGCAGCACATGCCCTGAATCAACTAGATAAGCTCCTGGCGAAAAAAAGACAGTATCGTGATAGAGATTATTATATCTCTCAAATTAAACGAGGACAGTTATTAAATGCTGCCAATAAACTTTATCGGCTCGCAAGGGAAAAAACTAAAGCAGATATGGACAGAAATAGTAGCTATCAAAAAAGAAACTGGGGAAGAATAAAAAATAGTATTGCTAAAATAAATAAAAGTTTTGATGCCAAGATGGATAGAGTTTTAACCGAATATATGCTCAATGAATATGCACAATTATCTAACACACAACGACTACAGGAATTTGATAAACTTTTTAATATTCAGGGCAATGATAGCGACAAGCTAAATATTAGTGCCACGTTAGATATGCTATATAAAAATTCGCAGCTGCCAGAACAAGATGCAAGAATGGCATGGCTGGATAAAACCGCAGAACAGTTCGAACGCTCAACTGACTCATTTATCCAGCTTGCAATCGGCATGTATCCAATAAATATTCAAAAAGAAAAAGAAAACGAGGTGATGGCTGCCAATCTACAAGAGGCAAGAATGAACTACATGCGAGCTTATTTAAGTTATGCAAAAGCACAGAACTTGCCGATATATGCAGATGCCAATAGTACCTTGCGTGTCACCTATGGCAATGTGATGGGATATAGCCCCAAAGATGCAGTTGTATATAAGGCATTTACTTCATTAGACGGAATTATCGAGAAAGATACAGGGGTAGAACCATTTGATGCACCTGAAAAACAACTAAAAGCGATTAAAGCCAAAGATTATGGCAACTATCACATGCCAGCTATCAACTCTGTGCCAGTTAATTTTCTCACAGACCTGGATATTACTGGAGGCAACTCAGGCTCTCCAACTTTAGATGGACAGGCACGTCTGGTTGGGCTTGCGTTTGATGGCAACTATGAAAGTATCAATGCCGACTGGATATTTAATAAAGAACTCACCAGAAGTATCCATGTAGATATTCGCTATATATTATGGATAATGGATAAAGTCGACAATGCCGATAGATTGCTACAAGAAATGGGAGTTAAACCATGAAACTATTAATAATTTTCACCCTGCTACTCACACAAACCATAAGTGCAGATAACTGGAAACAAGAACTAACTGACTGGAAAACCCAAAGAATTACCAATTTAACCAAGCCAAATGGTTGGCTTAGCCTCATAGGTATGCAATGGCTACACAATGGTCAAAATAGTATCGGCTCAGCTGCTGATAGTGATATAAAACTACCACACGGTCCCGCACATATTGGCACCTTTAATCTGGATAAAGACAAAATAACATTCACAGTTGCTAAAGATGTAGCAATTAGCATAGATGA
>UOEW01000042.1_pt1 | contig 20201 bp, 17 predicted proteins | sample 1988701 | NCBI WGS metagenome assembly UOEW01 (sample SAMEA4712195, study PRJEB27164) | hydrothermal vent metagenome | biome: marine basaltic hydrothermal vent biome; feature: marine hydrothermal vent; material: mineral | place: Pacific Ocean | collected 2011-06-14/2011-07-23 | depth 1719 m | reverse complement strand
ACGTGTCCCTGAAAATCCAGTTCGGTAGGATTTTGTAAGCTGGCTCTGCTTAGGCAGGAAATATAGCTGTATCCAGATATTTTGGCATTATGCCTAAATTCATCTGCATATAGTAATCCTGTTGAGTCTCTTGCACCCATAATCACGAATACCTCGGCATTATCTTGCCTAATTCGCTGTACCAACTCATTAGTCATTGCCCGATATGGCGTGACTCCTGTGCCTGTAGCAACCAGAAAGTATCTTTGCCATTTCTGCTCTGTTAGACAAAATCGCCCATAAGGTGCACTGGCAACAATGGTATCGCCAATTTTCATATTAGCAAGTGCAATAGTGGCTACTCCTCCTGTGACCCAGGCTACTGCTAACTCTATGGTGGTGATGATACCGGTATTTAACTTTAAAATATTGGCAACCGAATAACTACGAAATACTTCCTCACCATCTGGTTGGAATATTAATCTGATGAACTGCCCAGCTATAAGCTCCAGCTGTTGTTCATTTTGGATTAAAAATTCAAGATGAACAGTGTTTTCATTAAGGTCTCTAGTTGATATTAATTGTAAATCTAGTTTTTGGGGCATGTTAGCTCCTAGGGTTATAGAGTTCGGATTAAAAAAAGTTATTATTTGCAATAATTAAATTGATACTTGACATGTGTTCTCATGCTGTTATATTACCAAACACGAATACATTTTCGTAGAACACAATAACTTAACTAAGAGAAAAATTAAAGCTCGAAGACGATAATAGTGAAAATAAAATTTAATCAACGAACTGCCCTGTTTTTGGGTTTGTTCGCACCGTTAACCGTTGTTTTTAGCTCGCAAGCTGTAGCACAAGACGACGGAACCGATAGAGAAGTTGAAGAAGTAGTGGTATTAGGCTCACGCCGTTCTGCTCGTTCTGTAACTGACTCAGCTGTTCCTGTTGATGTTATTAGTGGCGATGACTTTGTAAATCAAGGTGATACAGATTTAAGTAACTTGCTAAAAAATGTTGTACCTTCATACAATGTTAATACCCAACCAATTAGTGATGCAGCAACTCTGGTTCGTCCAGCTAACCTGCGTGGACTAGCACCAGATCATACTTTAGTTCTGGTAAATGGCAAACGTCGCCATCGTGCCGCAGTTATCTACTGGTTAGGTAATGGTGTATCTGATGGAGCCCAGGGTCCAGATATTGCACCACTTCCTGCAATTGCCCTGAAACAAGTTGAAGTACTGCGTGATGGAGCAGCAGCCCAGTATGGTTCTGATGCCATAGCTGGAGTGATGAACTTTGCCTTAAAAGATGATTCAGATGGCACGACATTTGAAGCTAAATATGGTCAGTTTTATGAAGGAGATGGAGCTACCTGGAATTTAGCTGGCAATATTGGCTTGCCATTTACTGATGATGGTTTTGCTAACTTTAGTTTTGAATATGGTTCAACTGATGATACTAACCGTAGTATTCAGCGTAATGATGCTGCTGCATTAATTGCGGCTGGTAATACCGCCGTTGCTAACCCTGCCCAAGTTTGGGGGCAACCTATTATTGATGATGATTTAAAACTAGTTTATAACATAGGTTTACAACTAGATGATAGCAAAGAATTTTATGCCTTTGGTAATTATGCTCAAAAAACTGTCGATGGTGGATTCTTTTTCCGTAATCCAAATACTCATAGTGGTGTTTTTCGCGGACCTGGTGTAGATGATGGCAATGTGGATGGTAATGGCAATCCAGTTCTTACTCCAACAATTCTTACAGGTGATATGACTCCAGGTGCAACTGATAACTCAAACTGCCCAGTCATTAGGGTTATTGATAATGTTCCTGATGCCAGTGCATTGGCACAATTAACCGCTGCTAACTGTTTTGCATTTAATCAGATGTTTCCAGGTGGTTTTACCCCAAGATTTGGTGGTGATGTAATTGACTTTGCTACAACAGTTGGAGTTAGGGGCGAAACAGACTCTGGTTGGAACTGGGATTTGAGTGGCTCATATGGTCGTAGTTTTGTAGATTTTTCTATCAGAAATACAGTAAACGCATCACTAGGATTACAAACACCAACCGAATTTAATCTAGGTGACTACCAGCAGGTTGATAAAAATCTTAATTTTGATATAAGTAAAGGCTATGAAGTTGGCAGTTTCTATTCGGATTTAAATGTGGCTATGGGTGTTGAATATCGCTCAGAAACATTTACTATTGTTGTAGGGGATCAGGCTTCATATACAATTGGACCATATGCTGCTCAGGGCTTTAGTACCGCATCCAATGGGTTTCCTGGTTTTAGTCCATTAGCGGCAGGTGGTTTTGAACGTTCAAACTATGCAGCTTATGTTGATTTTGAGGCAGATGTTACTGAGAATTTTTTAGCAGGTGTGGCATTTAGATTTGAAGATTTTGAAGGCTTTGGTTCAACTTTTAATGGCAAAGCAACAGCCCGTTATGCATTTACCGATAATTTTGCCTTACGTGGAGCTTATAGCACTGGTTTTAGAGCACCAACTCCAGGTCAATCTAATGCCTTTAATGTGTCAACTGAGTTTGAGAATGGTCAACCAGTCAATAATGGCACAGTTCCCTCGGTAAATCCAGTAGCTCAATTAAGAGGCGGACAGCCGCTGAATCCTGAAAAATCCAATAACTTTACTTTTGGTGCAATGCTTGGATTAGGGCCAGTTGATTTAACCATAGACTATTTTAGAATAGAACTAGAAGATCGAATTGCATTATCAAGAAATTTCTCCTTAAATCCTGACGAGGTAGCAGCACTAATCAATTCAGGAGTAACCAGTGCTGGCAATTTGAGAAACTTTAGATTTTTCACTAATGACTATGATACGCTGACACGAGGAGTCGATATTGTTGCTACGTACTCTACTGAAATAGGTAGTGGTAACACTGATTTCACCCTATCTTATAATGCCACCGATACTGAGGTTACACGCAGAACCCAAGCAATAGATAATGCGGGTAACTTAATATTTGATGATAATGGCAACCCTGAGTACTTGATAGATGATACACGGGTTCAGGAACTTGAGTTTGGTTTACCAAAAACCCGTTGGAATATTGGAGCAAATCATATAGTTGGCAACTGGCGCTTCTTGGGTCGGCTGAGCTATTATGATGATTTTTATGATTCCGAAGATGGTGCAATTTATGGTGATGAGTTTATTGTTGATGCCGAAGTGGCTTATACATTGAACGACAATATAACCTTGACATTAGGAGCGCAAAATTTACTGGATGAATACCCAGATGAAAACCCTAATGCGGCAGCTGGTGTTGGTAATCAATATAGTCAGTTTTCTCCATCAGGATTTGGCGGTGGTTTTTACTACTTTAAATTACGTTACGAGCTATAATTAACGGATTAGTAAAATTTAACAATACCCACTATCGTTGTTTGGTGGGTATTTTTACAAACTAAGAAACTGAAACTCATATTTAATGATGTTTTAAATACTTAAGAAAACAACAAAGGTATATGTTAAATAATAAGAGAGAGAGAATAATGCAAATAAGCACAAAAATTGTTAAATTCAAAAAGCTTTTGGCTTTAGTGTTAGCTATTAGTGCGACATCTATGAGCTATGCACAGCTTGAAGATGTTGTTAAAACTGGCGAAGCAAAAGTCAAAGACGCACAAGTTTCACAAGCAAGAGTCAATAAGGTGGTAGACTCTTCACAGGCACGACTGATAGAGTATCGTAGCCTATTGAAACAGGTCGATGGTTTAAAAGTTTATAATACCCAGCTAGCAACCCAAATTGAAAGTCAGTTCCTACTGATTGATAAGTTTGAGGACTCCACGGCTAAGGTCGCAATCATCGAGCGTCAAATGCTACCTCTTATCATAAAAATGGTTGAGAGCTTAGGTCAGTTTGTAGAATTGGATATGCCTTTTCATGAACAGGAACGAGCAGAAAGAATACTGTTTTTAGAAGAGAATCTGGAACGGGCAGATGTAGATATATCGGAGAAATTTAGACAAGTACTCGAAGTTTATCAAGTAGAAAATGAATATGGTCGCAAGATTGACTCATATTCACAAATCATTCAAATTGATGGGCAGGAAACTGAAGTCAATATTTTGCGAATTGGTCGGGTAGCAATGGTAGCTCAAACCAAGGATACAAAACTAAGTGCGGTTTACGATAAAAGTACGAACAAATGGATGGTGCTAGATAATAGAACCTATAGGAACTCAATTAAAAATGGAATTAGAATGGCCAAAAAACAAGCTACAATTAGTGTCATGACATTACCAATAGCAGCTCCTGAGGTGGCAAAATAATGAAAATATATCTAGCAAAATTTATTATAATCTCGGCATTACTTTTTACATGCTCAGTTTCGGTTGTTACAGCTAATACTGATACATTATCCATGAGTGATTTGTTAAACAAAGTCAAAGCAGGACGAGCGTCTGATAGCAAAGATAATAAAAGACGTGAGCAGGAATTTATTAAACAAAAACAGCAACAGGAACGCTTGATTCGTGAGGCTAAAGCACAAATTGCGGCTTTAGAGCAACAATCTACCAATATGGAAGTGCAGTTTAATGAAAATGAAATAGTAGTTGAGGAAAAAAGAAGGCAAAGAGATGAGCGTCTTGGCTCTTTAAAAGAACTATTTGGGCATTTGACTTCAACTGCAGGTGAATTAAGAGGCAGGTTTTCAAGCTCAATTACCTCAACACAATATCCAAATCGAATTGAATTTTTAGATGGCTTAATCAAGAAAATGAACAGCAGTACCGATTTACCATCTATGGATGATATAGAAAAAATCTGGTTTGAAATGCACCGAGAAATCACCGAATCTGGCAGAGCAGTCAAGTATAATGCCAAAGTTGGTACCACAGGGCAACAGGAAATTGTACGAATTGGCTTGTTTAATCTAGTTTCCAATGGAGATTATCTGTCTTATGAGTCAGATACGGGTAATATTTCTGTTCTGGCAAGACAACCAACTGATTATCAGGCGGGAGCTGCAGATCTACAAACAGCAACCTCGGGTATAGTACCTGTTGGTATTGACCCAACAGGGCCATCAGGTGGCAGTTACTTAAAGGCACTGATTAACTCGCCAACATTAGAAGAAAGATGGCATCAAGGCAAGCTGGTAGGGTATATCATTACTGGTATTGCCGCATTTGGTATATTACTGGCAATATGGCGTTTTATTGTTTTAGGTGGAATTTCTGCAGGGGTAAGAAAACAACTTAAAACTAGAGAGTTATCTAACAAAAATCCACTTGGACGGGTATTGGCAGCAGCAGAATCTAACCGTGGTACTGATATTGAAACTTTAGAACTAAGATTGGGTGAAGCTATTTTAAAAGAAAAAACAGGTATAAACAAAGCTTTACCCCTGTTAAAAATTATCTCAATGGTTGCACCATTACTGGGTTTATTAGGAACAGTAACAGGTATGATTATTGTGTTTCAGGCAATCACCATCTTTGGTGCAGGCGATCCCAAGGCCATGGCTGGTGGTATTTCCAGTGCATTGGTAACAACCGTGCTTGGACTGATTGCTGCTATTCCTACCTTGCTGTTACATACTTTCTTAAGTGGTAAAGCCAAGGGTATCATGCATGTACTAGAAGAACAAAGTGCAGGCATTTTAGCTGAAAGATCAGAGCAAAAGTAACGGAGAATAAGCCATGCTTATATTTTTACAAGATGTTTTTGAGGCTATAGATAACTTTTTTAATAAAGGTGGTCCAGTTTTATATATTATTGCTGTCACCACTTTTATTATGTGGGTGATGATTTTAGATAAATTTCTTTATCTAAAATTTAGCTATAAACATGATTTTGCCAAGGTTCGAACCAAGTGGGGTTCAAGGACGGAACATAAATCGTGGAATGCCCATGCTATTCGAGAAAAGCTTATTTCAGAAACACAGGAAAAGATTAATAAAAACATACCAGTGATTAAAACCCTAATAGCTCTATGCCCATTACTGGGATTATTGGGTACGGTAACAGGTATGATAGAAGTATTTTCTGCACTGGCAATAACCGGTGGTGGTGATGCCAAGTCAATGGCAGGTGGTGTGTCAAAGGCAACTATTCCTACAATGGCAGGAATGGTAGCAGCATTATCTGGCGTGTTTGCAAATACATATATTACTCAATTAGCCAATAAAGAAAACAAATTAACTGAAGAACAACTAACCTTTGAAGACAAATAAAGTGTTAAGAGTGTCTCAACTAACAAAACAACAAGAGAAAAACTATGCGTAGAAGTTTTATTTCTGAAGCTGCAAGTGAAGAAGAAGGAGCAATTGATTTAACCCCAATGTTAGACGTGGTGTTTATCATGCTTATATTTTTTATTGTGACAGCTACATTTATTAAAGAATCAGGTGTCGAAGTCAATCGCCCTCAAGCCAGTACCGCAAATCAGAAAGATGATACAACGGTCCTGATTGCAATTAGTGCCGATAACTCCATCTGGATGGATAAAAGGCGAATTGATGTGCGTTCTGTGAAAGCCAATGTTGAGCGTCTGCATGCGGAAAATCCAGAAGGTGGTGTGGTAATTCAGGCTGATCAGAATGCCACAGTAAAAACCTTTACAGCGGTGCTAGATGCTGCCAGAGAAGTCGTGGGTAATGACAAAGTATCATTATCAACTACTAGTAACTAGGAGTTGAATATGGTTATTAAAAGAGCCTTGATTACTCTACCAGTTGCTTTTGCGGTAACGGCAGCACTGATTATCTTAATGGTGGCTTTAATTGAATTTAGTGACTCACCGATGGATAAAGAGAAGCGTACTAAGTTACCGGATATTTTTATGCCTGAAACTGACTTAATGACTAATAGAGAAGTACAGAAACCAGAAAAACCTAAGGTTGATGAGCAGCCACCACCAGAGATTCCACAACAGGATTTCGACAATATGGATGCAGACTCACAAATTGGAGCAATCAATGCGCCTGATAGTATGACTGCAGATTTAGACTTGAGTATTGGTACTGGATTGTCCGCCTCTGATGGTGAGTTTTTACCAATTGTCAAGGTTGCACCGCAATATCCATCACGGGCATCGGCTCGTGGTATTGAAGGGCATGTTTTATTAGAATATACCGTAACTAAACAGGGAACAGTGAAAGACCCAATTGTAATCGAGGCTGATCCCGCAAAAATATTTAATAAAGCCGCAATAAATTCAGCCCTTAGGTATAAATATAAACCACGAGTTGTTGATGGAGTGCCGCAGGATGTTCCAGGTGTTAGGACAGTAATTAGATTTAAGTTGGAAGATTAGATTATGAATAAAATTAAATTAATATTGGTTATTGTAACATTTTTATTTTCCTTGTCTGTGCAGGCAGCTCGGGGTGAAAAGCAAAAATCTCAAGGTGCAATTGATGCAAAAACTTTTGAAAAGTTGATGAAAGCACAAGAGCTGACCGAGGCAGGTAAACACACCGAAGCACTGGCAGTTTTGGATGTACTCAAAAATAAAAGCAAGATTAACGGTTATGGCAAAGCACAGATGTGGAATTTTTATGCATTTATTTATGCATCTAAAGAAGACTATATAAATGCCATACGTGCATACAAAGAGGTTATTGCTATTGAGGAAACTCCTGCAGCTTTAGCACTGCAGGCAAAATATACTATTGCCCAATTAAATTTTCAGTTAGAAAAATTTGATTTATGTATTAATTATATGAATGAATGGTTAAAGGACGTAGCAAAACCAACTCCAACAGCTCATATCATGCTGGCTCAAGCACACTATCAGTTAAAGAATTATGATAAAGCATTGATTAACGTTGATAAAGCAGTTGCGTTAGAAACAAAAGCGGGTAGAAAGGTCAAGGAAAACTGGCTACGGTTAAAAGCAGCACTATATTATGATAAAGGTGATTACAAAAATACTGCAAAAACTTATGAACAATTAGTGCAGTTGTATCCTAAAACTAACTATTTAAAACAATTGGCAGGAATGTATGGCGAACTAGGTAAAGACATGCGTCGACTAACTGTTTTCGATTCAATATACCTTAATGGAGACATGAAAAAAAGTGGCGACATCTTAAATCTTGCGTATATGTATCTAGGTGAAGATGTTCCATATAAAGCGGCTAAAATTATTGAAAAAGGCATGCAAGATGGAATCATTAAACGCAGTCAGAAAAATGTTGAAACGTTAGGTAATGCTTGGGCACAGGCAAATCAACATGACAAGGCGATTCCTGTACTTGAGGAAGCGGCAAAACTTTCATCTAAAGGTAAGTTATTTGCCCGACTTGCTGGAGTTTATTTTGACGCTGGGGACTATCAAAAAGCTGCCAATGCTGCACAAAAAGCAGCACAAAAAGGTGGGTTAAAAAACCCTGGTAATAATTATTTGCTCATGGGCATGTCCTATTCAAACCTAAAGAAATATCATAAGGCACTACAGGCTTTTAGATCTGCGAAACAAACCAAGTCGATTCTAAAAGATGCCAGAGCATGGGAAAAACATACCTTAAAAGAAATTCAGTTAATAGAAGACCTGGAAAGAAGCCAGTTTGAACTAGAAGAAAAAACTAAACAGACTTTGGAGTCACAAGAGAACAACAAAGAAGTATAACCATAATTCCGATATAGAAACAGTATGGGTGAAAAGATGCGAAAAACCATTCTATTTATAGACAGCACCTATCCCCAACCTTATCAAGTATCGACCCTAAATGAGCAGGCTCTTGGTGGCACTGAGTCCAGTATTATTAAAACTGCAATAATTTTGGCTAAGGCATATAATGTTATTGTGGGGCAACACTCGCGCAAACAGCAACATATTGAGCATGAATTTTTAAGATTTATTCCCACAAATATGGTGTATTCCTGTCAGGTGGACTATATTATTGTATTAAGAAAATATCCGTTATTACAGAAATTGCGATTGTTATTCCCACAGGCAAAATTATTTCTCTGGCTGCATACCTATAAAAGCACTGAATATATATTTAAAAGATTTGGTCTGGCTAAAACAAATACCACTATACTTTGCAACTCTAGCACTCATCAACAAGATACCAATAGGTTGTTAAATACCTCATTCCTGGGAAAAATATTTTCTGCTATTATTAAACCTATCAAAGTACGATATTGTTATAATCCAGTCAATAAGGCAAAAAAATTAGCAGATAAGTGTAATGTCAATAAAATATTATTTTTTTCATCCCCAAATAAAGGCCTATCGCAAATCATCAAATGCTTTAACTCGATTAGTACGCAACTACCTGATTTAAGATTATTTATTGCCAACCCAGGTTATAAACATGATGACAGTTTAAGCTTAAGTAAAAACATAACAATCCTTGGTAGCCTACCACATCTGCAAATGATGCAACATGTGAGTGAATCACTATGTATATTCTATCCACAAAACACCTTTGCCGAAACATTCGGCTTGATTTATGCAGAAGCAAATGCCTATGGTACTCCAGTATTAGCGCACGATATTGGTGCTGCCAGAGAAATTCTACATAAAAACAATCAACTTATAGATGTAAATAACTACGAGCAAGTTATCGCAACAATAAAGTACTGGCAATATAAATTTCCAGTAGTTAAATATAATGAAAAATTTTCAAATCAGAATATATTTACACAATGGCAGAATCTTTTGGATGGCTAAAATTGAGGGTGTAAACAGCCTGTAAAACACTATAGTTTAGAGCTGACTCAATCTATTCCTAGCTTTTTAATCCTATACCGCAAGGCTCTAAAACTAATTCCCAGTACTTTTGCTGCTGCAGTTTTATTATTGTTAGTAAGTTTTAAAGCATTAGTAATTTCCTGAACTTCAATTTCCTCAATGTACTCCTCAAGGTTTTTATTGTGCCTTTGAGACAACAGTGCAGGTTGTTGTTCATCATCAAAGCCAAGGTCGGACTCTCTTATTATGTTATTGTCACATAGATTGGCAGCTCGCTCCAGAATGTTTTTAAGTTCGAGCATATTGCCAGGGTAGTCATACAAGCACAAGGTGTTTAGTGCCGCTGAGTCTATCTTGCATGGTAGCTGTTGCCACTGCTCAGAATATTCTTTCAAAATCACTTTACATAGACCTGGTATATCTTCTTTGTGTTGAATCAATGGCTCGGTCACTATTTTAATTACACATAATCGATCATATAAGGGCTGTTTAAAACCCCCAAGTTTAATTTTTTGCTCTAAATCATCACAGCATGAACTAATAAATCTAATATCCAGATCTAGCTGTTCGCCATTTTCTAAATCTATTTTTTTACTATTTAAAATATGTAACAACTTATTTTGTACTACAAGGGACATACCACCAATATTTTCCAGAAATAAAGTACTACCGTTCGCCTCTGCCAATAATCCATTTTGGCTGTTATCACCAAATAACTCAGTTATTTCTTGGTGGTCTTCGATACAATCAAAGTGATAAAATTTATTAGATCTTCTATGAGATAAATTATGGATACATTTTGCAATTGTTTTTTTTGAGGTGCATACAGGGCCGTGGATAGTAACGGCAGACTGTGATTTGGCTAATTTTTTAATTGTAGCATTCATCTCATGAATATAATTAGAGTAACCAGGTAGACGAGTAGTTGCCTGTATATCTATTTGTTGTGGAGAGCTTGAAGCCTTTATCGCATTGGCAACGAGGTTACGTAGTACCTGAATGCTAATAGGTTTGGTAATGAAATCAAATGCACCTTTTTTCAAGGCCTCAACTGCGTGATTGATTGTACCGTACGCTGTTATGACCGCAATTGGGGTGTTTGGGTATTTTCTATTTACATACTCAACCAACTCCAAACCATTGCCATCAGGTAGTTTCATATCGGTTAAACAAAAATGAAAAGTGGTTTTGTCTAGTTCGCTTTTTGCAGCACCAATAGTTGCTGCGGTAAAGACAGTCAAGCCCATTCGAGCTAGTGAGATTTTTAACAGTTGTAAAATATCAGGTTCGTCATCAACGACCAATATTTGAATATTTGACATTTATATATCGGGAGTTAGGAGTTAGGGTATTATTCTAGCACATAGTTGTAAAAAATATATTAGATTTCTATGTTTTTCGTAAATCTAAAATATTTTTGCGTAATATTGGACCAAAATTTAAATAATCAAATAGTTTATATACTCTAGTTTCATCTAGTATTTTTCTATGTATATCAAAATCATCCAGAGCAATATCTGTAACAATTTCAGTTAATTTTTTAGCCATATTAGCATCTTCAATATGCTTGGCTATTTTTATTTGACAGGATTTAGCTCCACGAAAACTCAGATAGGCAATTTCTTTATGTCGCTTAAGCACCTGTTCTAGGGTTTTAAAATGATTGAGTAAAAATATAGCAGATTTGCTACCAACTCCTGGAATACCAGGAATATTGTCAACACTGTCCCCAGTTATTGCCAGTAAATCAGCAATTTGGTTTGGATAAACTCCAAATTTTTCAAAAATCATCTGTGAGTTCAGTGCATTATCCTTACCGTAATTCCACCATGTATCGGTAGCACCTACCAGTTGGGCTAAATCTTTATCGGCACTGATAATATGATTGCTGTGACCTAGTGAGCTATAGTGTTTAGCCAAAGTGCCTATCAAGTCATCAGCCTCATAATAGCCATCGCAAAAAGTTGCTACGCCCAAGACTTGAGCCACGCGCTGGCATAATTTAAACTGGTGCTTTAAATCAGCTGGTGCTGGCTGGCGATTAGCTTTATAGGCTGGGTATATTTCATTTCGGTATGATGTTTCTAAGGATTCATCAAATGCACAGGCAATATATTGGGCTTTGGTTTGATGAATAAACTGGATTAAAAAACGAGCAAATCCATATACTGCATTAATACTGTCACCATTTTTTGCCTGAAATTCATTGCCATTAGCGTAATAACTTCTAAATACAAAGATACTAGCATCAATTAAGTAAACATCTGGTTTATTCATAGGTGAGTTGTATTTAGTGCCTGACCGAGAAAGGAATCGTAACGAGGGAAAGTCTGGTTTGAAGCAAAATATTTCATTGTTTGAGGAGAATAGTTGGCTATTTGACGAGAATAATGGAAGATTTTGGTCAAATCCAGCTTTTCCGCAGTAGATTACTTCTTTCTCGACCAGGCACTATTTAGACTAGGGTATTTTGTTAGCCAATAAGCATGCCCGCAAAGTTTGCAGATAGTAATGATGCCAGTGTACCGCCTAGCAATGCTTTCATACCAAATTCTGATAAACGCTTACGTTGGCTTGGTGCTAATTGCCCAATACCACCGACCTGGATGCCAATAGAGGCAAAGTTTGCAAAACCACACAGCATATAGGTTGCAATGATAACAGATTTTTCATAAGTTAAGTGCATGGCATTGCCTACATCTTTAAATTCAGCTAGATTAATATAGCCGACAAATTCACTAGCAATAAGTTTAATGCCTAATAACTGTCCAAGTAAAGTAATATCTTCTTTAGCTACACCAATAAGCCACATTAGTGGTGCAAAGGTATAGCCTAAAATAAACTCCATGGAAAGTTTTTCGTAATTGGTATTGTTTGCTACCCATTGGTTAATGGTATTGCCAAACTGGTAGCCATCGACATTTAACACCATAAGGTAACGATAAAAAACCACTAGTAAAAGTAGCCCAAAGAAGGATAAAAAGAAAGACTTGGCTACAGATACCTGAGCTTTTTTATAATAGCCAATGCCGATGGCAATTACTAGAACAACTAACAGTTCTATAACCGTAGTAAAATGACCATAGACTTGTAGGATATAATTTGCCATAGCGATAAAGGCAAAAAATACTAGTAACATAGCACCAATATTCATTGCCAACTTAAGACCTTCAGTCGTACCTGTTGCCATTGCATCTAGAAAATTTGAGCCAGCCTTTTCTTTAGTAACTTCAATATTGCTATCAATCTTTTCAGATTGTGGCATTAGTATTTTTGCTATAACTATAGCACCCGGTGCTGCCATTACCGAAGCACTGAGTAGATGTTTAGCATAAAATGCCTGCTGCACAGGGTCATCCCCGCCTAAAAAGCTAACATAAGCTGCCAGTACACCACCTGCTACAGTTGCCATGCCGCCAATCATTACCAGCATGATTTCTGAACGGTTCATGCGCTCAAGATATGCTTTAATCATCAAGGGTGCTTCAGTTTGTCCCAAAAAGATATTGCCAGCAACCGATAAACTTTCAGCACCAGAGATATTCATGGTTCTGGTTAATACTATTGCCAAACCTTTCACTACCCTCTGGATAATACCTAAAAAGAATAAAACCGAGGTCAAAGCGGAGAAGAAAACTATAGTTGGCAGGATAACAAAGGCAAAATTAATCAATGGAGAGTCTACTTTGTTGCTAATAAATGATGATAATAAAAAGCTGGTTCCTGCTTTGGTAAACTCCATTACTTTGACAAACAGACCACCAACAGTATTAAAGAAAGCCTCAATAAAAGGAACATGTAAAACTCCAATGGCAATAATTATTTGCATTAGCAGTCCTACTCCTACCACTTTCCAGGAGATTGATTTTCTATCGGAACTAAAGATATAGGCAATAGCAATTAGTACAAGCATACCGATGATGCCACGTGATATTGAGGTAAGGCTTATTCCTTGTGAGGCAATTAATTCATTCATACTTATTACAAATCTGTGATTTTCAGTCCATCATTATAGTTGTGGACAAATTCACAAGTCAATCAGCTGGCTAAATTAAACAGTAATTACAACTATTCAGCGTGTTGTATTTGTGCCAGTTGGTGCATGGCAATATCGATTTTGTTCAGCCTGTATTTGCTTTTCATCTGGACCTGGAGCAGATAAATTTTTTGACAATACCGATCGGCGAGTTTTTAATAGAGCTAGTATTTCTTTAGATTTGCTAGGCGTGGTGAGAAATTGTGCTATAAATGTGTTTTCTATGTCTGGATTAGGGTTTTATGTTATTATTAAGCTCGGTTTCCCTAATAGAGGTAGAATAATGAAAATAGTACTAATATCCCTTTATCTTTTTTTTCTAATGAGTTGTGCCAGCACTTTAGACAATGATTATACTAATGCTAAATCTAAAACCCAGTGTCCAATTGGTTATCATCTTGAGCAAAATAATCCTATTGAAATCTATAATAGCGATAAGGACACAAGCAGGAAAACAACCATAGAGTTTAACTGTGTTGCCGATTCAGATAAAAAAATGCTTCACAGGTGAAGCTAGCCCGTATATTTCATAGGGATCGCTATATTTTCAACAAACTGGCTCACTGACATGATCCTAAAATTCTACATTTCTATGAAATATGCGGGCTAGAAGCCTAATGCAAACCAGTCAAAACTTGATTATTGCTAAGTTATATTAAAATGATTAAATTTTGATTTGCATAGTTTGTTAAATACCAGCATAATATTCAACGTTTAAAACCAGAAGTAGAATTTATGTCAATAACTGTAGGATTTATAAGTGAAGTTTCTAAGCTAGAGCAACGGGTTGCTTTAGTACCTGAGACCACTAAAAAAATGATTAAGGCGGGCTGGAAAGTAATAATGCAGGCAGGTGCAGGCGCGGATGCTGGTTTTATGGACTCAGCATATACAGATTGCCAAATTGTTAAGGATGCAAAGTCGGTGTTAAGTAGTGCAGATGTGTTCGTCTGTGTTACTGCACCTACGGCAAATATTATCAAGCAAATGAAAAATGATGCCATTATGGTTGGTATGATTGCACCATTTGCCGATAAAGAGCGCTTTGCTATAGCCAATAAGAAAAATATAACAATTTTCTCCATGGAACTAGTACCAAGAACCTCACGAGCCCAATCAATGGACGCACTGTCATCACAGGCCTCAGTTGCTGGCTATAAAGCGGTATTATTGGCAGCAGTGGCAGCACCCAGATTCTTACCGATGTTAACCACCGCAGCAGGAACTATTCGTCCATCGCAGGTTTTGGTGATTGGTGCTGGCGTCGCTGGCTTACAAGCGATTGCCACAGCGAAAAGACTCGGTGCAATGGTTATGGGATATGATGTTCGTCCTGAAACAGTTGAGCAAATACAATCTTTAGGGGCGAAATTTTTAGACCTTGGGGTTCAGGCAGTAGGTGAGGGTGGTTATGCTCGTGATTTAACCGATGCCGAAAAGCAGCAACAGCAGGACGCATTATCTGATTATCTGAAAAAAGTTGATATTTTAATCACAACAGCTGCAGTACCAGGTCGTCCTGCGCCACGTTTAATCACAGAAATTATGGCAAAAAATTTAAAACCAGGTTCGGTGGTAGTTGATTTGGGTGCCGAAGGTGGTGGCAATGTTGCTTTGACAGAAGCTGGTAAGACGGTTAAGCAAGATGGTGTGACCTATATCGGTCCAGTTAATTTAGCTGGCTCTTTGGGTCTACATGCCAGTGAAATGTATTCACGTAATGTCTGGAATTTGTTATCACTAATGAATAAAGATAGCAAATTTGCAATCAATTGGGAAGATGATATTTTAGAGGGAAGTAATATAACAAAAGATGGGCAAATTGTTCATCCAATGGTTAAGCCAAACACGGCGGAGAAATAAGATGATTGATGGATTTGTAGCACTTTATGTATTTATGTTAGCGGCATTTGTTGGTAATGAAATTATTGCAAAAGTTCCAGTGGTTTTACACACACCGCTGATGTCTGGTTCAAACTTTATTCATGGCATTGTTTTGGTTGGTGCTATGGTTGCTTTAGGTCATGCTGATACGACCTTGGAAAAGACTTTTGGTTTTATTGCAGTATTTTTAGGTGCAGGTAATGCCGCAGGTGGTTATGTGGTGACAGAGCGGATGCTGGAGATGTTTAAAAGTAAGAAAAAAGACACTAAGGACAAAGGAGGAAAATCATGAGTGATATTTTTTCACTGGAAACCTTAATTAAAGTCAGTTACTTGATTGCGGCAATATTATTTATTGTTGGCTTACGCCGAATGAGTGCACCTGGTACAGCCCGTGGCGGTATCGTCTGGGCAGGCATTGGTATGGTGATTGCAACTCTGGCAACTTTTTTGACTCCAGATATGCATAATCAGGTATTAATTATCGCTGCACTTGGTACGGCGACAATTTTGGCATGGATTAGTGGTAAAAAGGTTGCCATGACCGATATGCCACAAATGGTAGCACTGTATAATGGTATGGGTGGTGGTTCTGCGGCACTTATTGGTGCTATGGCATTGTTTAATGCAGTTGATCATGTGAGTGGTTGTCAGACAGGTACTTCGGTTGGTATTCATGACTGTATGTCACCAATTTCTACAGCTTTGGCAATTATTGGCGTGTTTATCGGTGGAATTTCTTTCAGTGGTAGCATGATAGCCTTTGGTAAATTACAGGGCTTAATCGATAAGCGTTATACCTTCCCTGGGCAAAATATCTTCAATGGTCTATTTGCTTTAGCTGTGATTGTAGTAGGCGTTTTTGCCTTTATAGATTTAAATGCTAATTATATTTGGATATTTTTTGCAGGTTCTTTGATACTGGGCATACTCATGACTTTACCTATTGGTGGTGCGGATATGCCTGTGGTGATATCACTGTATAATGCATTTACTGGTTTGGCAGTTTCTTTTGAGGGTTATGTGCTCCAAAACGAAGCAATGATTATTGCTGGTATGTTAGTAGGTGCAGCAGGTACTTTGTTAACCCAGTTGATGGCAAAAGCGATGAATCGTTCAATTGCTAACGTATTATTTGGCTCAATGGGCGGTGATGATTCTGGAGGCAGTGCAGGTGAGCAAGGCGAAATGAAGGAAATTGAAGGGGCGGATGCTGCTATTATGATGGCATATTCCGAGCGGGTGATTATTGTTCCTGGCTATGGTTTAGCAGTAGCCCAAGCTCAACATAAGTTATGGGAATTAACCCAAATGCTAACTAAAAATGGAGTCGATGTTAAGTTTGCCATTCACCCAGTTGCTGGTCGCATGCCTGGGCACATGAACGTGTTGCTGGCTGAGGCTGGTGTACCCTATGACATGATTGAAGATATGGAAGACATTAATCCACAATTTAAGCAAACCGATGTTGCCTTGGTCATTGGAGCTAATGATGTAGTTAATCCCGCAGCTCGTGATGATCCCAGCTCGTCAATTTATGGTATGCCAATTTTAGAAGTGGATAATTCTCATAATGTGATTGTTATCAAACGTGGTCGCGGTACAGGTTTTGCTGGCATTCAAAATGGTTTATTCTTTAAGGATAATACCAAGATGCTATTTGGTGATGCCCAAGATGCTATTAGTGAATTAATTCACGGCTTAAAGGAATTGTAATTTAATAGTCCGTTTTAGCCCCAGTCCTAGAAGCTCCTAGAAGCTCCTAGAAGCTCCTAGGACAGGCTTCTGGCAATCAACTCTACATTGTCTAATTTATATTTAACATCTTGCAGTAAGATATTCGTCTCACCTTGAGTTAATAACTGGTACTGACCTTTGTAGAGTTTTTTCGGCAAAAACACACCGCCATAACGAACCCGTTTGAGGCGACTTACTTTTAAATCCTGGGACTCCCAAAGCCTGCGAACCTCACGATTTTTACCCTCTAACAAAACCACATGAAACCACTGGTTACTTTCCCCGGCTCCTGCCTGTTGAATGTCATTGAAACGGGCTTTGCCATCTTCTAGTTCTACCCCTTTTCGCAGATTATCCAGCTTTAGTTGATTGACTTCGCCAAACACTCGACACGCATACTCACGGTCAATTTGGGCACTTGGGTGCATCATGTGATTGGCAAAGTTGCCATCGGTAGTGAACAATAATAATCCAGTGGTGTTTATATCCAAACGACCAATACTTATCCAGCGTTGTCTTTTCAGTTCAGGTAAATTATCAAATACTGTTGGCCGGTTTTTTTCATCATTGCGGGTACAAATTTGCCCCAGTGGTTTATGATACATTAATATTTTTAAATCTAATGGTTTAGTTTGAATTACCCATTTTCTATTTTTCCAGTTGATAATATCACCCTCACCTACAGTTTGACCAAGTTCAACCAACTTGCCGTTGAGATACATTTGTGCCATTTTAATAGATTTTTCCAACTGCCGACGTGAGCCAAGCCCACTTCTTGCCAATACTTTTTGAACTCTTTCTTTGCTTACGTGGCCACTGGTTTCACTGACTATGGTTTGTTTGTCCATATTACTCTTCTTCATTATTATTATTGGTATGGTTAAATTGTGCCACAAAGGCATCATTTTTTATTTTTGGTTCTAAATTGAGTTCCGGAATTAGAACTTCTATATCTTTTATTTCGGCAAGTGTAGGCAAATCTTGCAGGGACTTCATATTGAAATAATCTAAAAACTCGCCAGTAGTGCCAAACATGGCAGGTTTGCCAGGTACATCACGATAGCCCAATACTTGAATCCACTCTCTATCCATCAAGGTGCGAATAATATAACTGCTGACAGCTACTCCACGCACATCTTCAATTTCACCACGAGTAACAGGCTGCCGGTAGGCAATTAATGCTAAAGTTTCCAACAAAGCACGTGAGTATTTTTTTGGTTTTTCTTCCCATAGTCTGGTTATCCATGGCTGTAATACAGTTTTGGTTTGCAATCTAAAACCATTTGCTACTTCTATGAGTTCAATACCTCGGTCGGTAAAATCCTGACCTAGTTGCTCTAGAGCTTGGGCAATATCATTGTGGGTGAGTTCATGCTCGGAAAAAAGATTGAGCAGTCTTTTTATGGTTACCGGTTCACCAGCTGCTAATAGTGCTGCCTCTATGATGTTTTTTATTTGTTTAATTTCCATTTTTACATGAAATGTTTGAGTTAGAAACCCGTCACTTTGAGGTAAAAAATATGATTTTACAAGGGTAAATGATTATTTTTGCAGGAAAAAGTAAAGTATTTATCAAAATAGGCTTTCATATTGGTGATGTGGCATTTTTTAGATTTGCGAGACATACCAATGGCCTGCACTCTACTTTGCGTTTCTATATCGGGACTAGGGTTACTACCTAATCCCGATATAGAAAACACATTTATAGCACAATCCCTTGCCACGCCTAGCAAATCTAAAAAACATCACATCATCAATGAGGTGACTCGATATTTTTTATATTCACTATGCATACCAATGGCTTGCACTCTAATTTGCGTTTCTATATCGGGACTAGGGTATTAATAAAGCATATTCCAATAATGAAATGAGCCTGTCAAAGTTTAGCAAGCTGATTGTGTTCCAACTAGTGCAATTAAGCCTGTTGGTTGTTTGCTTTTAGATTATGTAAATGATGGCTGTCCTAATATATTCTAATATATTCTCTAATATATTCTAATATATTCTCTAATATATTCTCTAATATATTCTAATATATTCTATGAAATCCGAGCCTGATTCTGCTTATCACCCATTATGGTCTTTAATGACCGTGTCCCAGGTAGTCTAAAATCAGGCAGGGATGACCTTTTTGCTCATCATTAATATGCTAACTTGTTAGGTTTGTTTGTGTCTATGTTTCCTCAGTTTTGTAAGAGAAAAGCAGGAACCCCATCATATTTGCTCATCATATTTGATACAAAACCTACTCCACATCAACAAACATATATGGTACAATCACCAATAACTGACATAAAAACACCTTCGATAACTTCGGTTCCTTCGTGGTAAGTTAATAATTGAAAGTTGAAAATGGATTCCATCCTTTGAAGAACACGACCGCAGCTATTTAACCATAGCAATTGGTTGTACAGGAGGAAAACATCGTTCAGTTTATTTAACTGAGAAATTATTCAATGAATTAAAAATCGATAGAAAAAACATATTAGTTCAACATAGAGAGCTGGATTAGCCTATAACAAGGAGGAATTTTGTCTTTTTCGCAGTAGAATATTCTTTCTCGGTCAGGCACTATGATATAGAGTTAATATAACTTATTGGTTGGTTTCAGGCATGAAGTATTTTTTCATTAAGGAATTAAAAATCCTAAAAAGTATATTTTATCGAGATACAATGAGGTATAAGGTATAATATCGCAGGGTTGATATAACTAAAGGTAAGAGGAACGTCAATACTTAAGGTTTTAAGTAGCTATTATGAATAATTTATCAACAACAGTACTTTTATTAAATAAAATAAAATCTGGTGACAATGATGCACTGGAGCAATTAATTGGTATTTATTATCCAATATTAATGAAATGGGC
>UOEW01000145.1_pt1 | contig 20646 bp, 17 predicted proteins | sample 1988701 | NCBI WGS metagenome assembly UOEW01 (sample SAMEA4712195, study PRJEB27164) | hydrothermal vent metagenome | biome: marine basaltic hydrothermal vent biome; feature: marine hydrothermal vent; material: mineral | place: Pacific Ocean | collected 2011-06-14/2011-07-23 | depth 1719 m | reverse complement strand
AAGTTTTCAAATCAAATGGCAGTTGAATGTCACCATCTTGCGGGTCATAAGTTGCTGCCATGCAAATCATCATCAAAGTCAAAATATCAGTACCATGAGTCTTTTTTGCTTGCCAAAAACGCCGAATAAAATGATGAACATCTCCTTTGTAATTAGCCAATACATTAGCAACTGTTGGAAAATCCCGCCGGTACAACACATCAAAACCAGTATCTCCTGAGTGATTGGCAATCGCCCCCCAAAACCCCGGAAAATTCATGGCAAACCGAATCGCAGCAAAACCACCAGATGACTTGCCCAAAACCGCCCTGTGTTGCCAACCTTTTTTTATGCTAAATTTTTCTTCAACTATTGGAATCAATTCCTGATGAATAAATGCTGCATACATGCCAATTGCTGGTGAATCTATATACTGATTACCACCTAGGCAAGTAAAGCAATCTGGCATCACCATAATCGTTGGACCTATTTTTTCCTTAGCTATTAACCTATCCAATCTTTCGGTGATACTTTCGCCAAATGCCTGCCAACCCACAACTCCAGAGCCGCTATTAGTATAGGCTGCCAGATAGTACATGACTGGCAACTCTAGCTCTAATTCACTATAATTGGCAGGCAAATATACATAAACCATACGTTTATACGGGTCTTTTAAAGGATTATCTCGCAATAACTCGGACTTAATTTCAAATTTATGCAGGGAACCTTTTGGGTAGGATTGCTTGTGATTATAGATTGACACTTATACCTCCTTAGTCTTAGCGTACTTATGCAACCACCAACCAAACAGACTGCCACTAAAAAACATAATTAATGAGTAGGTGATAGTAGGTATCATCATGATATTATTGCCGATTAATGTTCCTGCGACCACTAGAGCTAATGTGCCATTTTGGATACCAACTTCAAAGCCTATGGATACCGCTTGTGCATGTGAAAGCTTGGTTAACTTGGCAAGTTGATAGCCCACAACCAATGAAATAAAATTAAGCAACAAAGTTGCCAACCCAGCTTGAGCAAAGAAACTTGCCATGCTATCAGCATTTTTTATTATAATCAAAACAATAATAAGCATTAAAAATACTAACGAAAACCACTTAAGTATCACTTCTATCTTTTGTGCTAGTTGTTGCCAACGCCGTAGAAACAACATACCCAATATTACTGGAATAATAGTAATTACTAATAGTTGTATAGTTGTTTTCACAATCGGCAAACTAAATGCTGTATGACTACCGATAAAATAGTTCATGCTCAAAGCAACGATTAAAGGCAAACTAAATGGCGTAATTAAGCTGACTAACACGGTGAGACTAATTGATAAAGACACATCACCCTTAAACAAATAGGTAAACATGTTTGAGGTAACTCCACCTGGAGCTAAAGCAATAATAATCAAACCAACCGCGATTTCTGCAGGAAGTTGTAAAGCCATAGCAATAGTAAAAGCTATGGCTGGCAGGAGCAACATCTGAGCGAAAATTCCAATTGCCACTGCCTTTGGATATTTAAAAATATTTTTAAAGTCTAACAGTTTTAAAGATATACCAATCCCAAACATAATCAAAAATAAAGAACCAGGAAGAATGAGTTTAGTAAGTATATCTGCTTGCATATTTTTTATATCAGGGTTAGGGTTTAATATAAATTAGTTGAGTCAATAAACTTAAACAGATGATGTTGCAACTGCTTTAGTTGCGAGTACGAGCAACAGTAAATACCTAAATCCTTGGCTCTTTGTTCAGTATAACGGCTTAATTTCTGGTAGCTTATTAGCATTGCTTTGCCTGAGTTGCCACCTAGAGATTCTTTGAGTGTGTCTAAACGATAAATAGCTGCTGAACCTGGAGTATTGGCATGATTTTTATTGGTGAATTTACGTGTTTTACATTCAATTAAATGCAGACGATTATTTGCCATAGCAATTACATCAATTTCATTTTTTATTGTGCCTTTTGCCCGTACTATTTCCATACCTGTAGCGAGGTCACTGATAGTTTTTCTGGATTGACGCATATTAAACAGGGTACTAAATACGTGATTTTCCAACCAACCGCCATTAGCATAAAAACGGCTTTCTTCATTTTTGAAAACTATTTTATTTTGATATATTTTTAGCAATCCTATTTCTTCAAATCTGGTTAATATTTGTTGTAGATGCTTGCGTTTTCGTTGCCCTTTATCCAGATGATATTGCATGCTAATATCAGCACGCATGGCAATATGATTCATTGCAGCCAGGGGACTGCCAAATTGCTCTATGTTTTCAATCAACCAATTAGTTAAAGCCTGTCGGGCTTGTGGCTCGGTGATAGTTTTGCCTTTATTTAATACTTGTGAGGCAAATAGTTTTAAATACTCATGAATCTTTAATTTTACTGCAAGTTCATCTGATGCTTTACCACTTGGGTGCAACCAGTGCAGTTGGTTAGTAAATTTATCCACTACAAATGCGGTCATTGCCCTTGAGGTAAACTGCTCTAGGGTCACCAAAACCATCATTCTATAACCAGCACTGGCATTAAATACGAGATTATTATCCTGATTTTCAAGAAAGATATGCTTTAAAATTGTACGTATCTGTTTGGGATCAAAGGATACCATTTGACTGTGGCACTTGATACCACGGCTATTTAGCACCGACTTTATACCTTCGATATCATGCTGCTTGCGATGTAACAGAATTACTTTATCTGGATTAAGGTGCAATGCGGCACTGGCTATACCTGCATTTTTACTATCATAAATTGCTAAATGTACATTCATTACATTCATAACTAGGAAAAATCCTTCGACAATTGAATCGACCTATCATTTGCCGCAGTTAATGCCTGTTTGATAACTTGCTCCAGATGGTTGCTATCAAAAGACTTCAGTGCTGCCTCAGTGGTACCATTGGGCGAGGTTACTTTCTGTCTTAACATGGTTATATCATCTGCACTTCTTTGGGCTAAAATGGCAGAACCCAGTGCAGTTTGTTCGGTGAGCCTTGCTGCAACTTCTGGACTTAACCCAAGTTCTATTGCGGTTTTTTGCATATATTCCATAAATAAAAAGAAATATGCAGGACCACTACCAGATAATGCAGTAACCACATCAATTTTAAACTCTGCATCTACCCAGTGTGATATGCCCACCGAGTCCATAATGCCTTCGGTCAAATGCCTTTGTTGTTTTGTCACATTTTTATTTGCAAACAAACCAGTTGCACCTTCACCAATTAGTGCTGGTGTGTTGGGCATAGTTCGTACAATTGCCGTATCATCTGCTAACCATTGCTCTAAATGCTCAATTTTAATTCCAGCAGCAATGGATATAACCAGAGCATTGGTTTCTGCTACACTATTGCTAATATCGAGTGCAACTTGTTGGATTATCTGCGGTTTAACTGCCAGTATCACTACATCAGGAATGCCAAAATGTGAGTTATTATCACCAAAAGTTTGTACCCCAAATTTTTCGGTAGCAATCTGGCGTTGATGTCCTCCTGGATCACTGGCAGTTATTTGACTTGGCAAAAACCCACGTTTCAGCAAACCACCAATTAAACTGGTTGCCATATTACCCGCTCCTACAAAGCGAACTTTTAGATCGGTGAGTTTTTTCATGTCAAAATTAGTTATCTGATAAATGCATTAGTGGCAAAGGTTGTGCCGCATTGCTATCAATAAAATATATCTTAGATGCTGGATCTTTGGATATTGACTTAAGTGCCTCTAGTGTCATTAACTTGATATAACTTGGGTTGCTGCCAACCGCCGTATTGATTTTTTCAATTTCATAGGCTTGGGCATCAGCAAGAATAATCTTTTGCTGGGCTTCTTCTTCAGCTGCACGGCGGTTTGCTTCAGCTTGTGCGACAATTTGTTGTTGCTCGGTGCGGAATCTTTCGAGTTCTGCTTTTTGTTTTTCCACCGCTTGCTCACGCTCTTTTTTAGACTCAATAGCTTTGGTAATAAATTGTGGCAAGGTGATATCACGAATCAGTACAGCAGAAACTACCACACCTTTAGGTCCAAGATATTCCTGTAAGCCAGACAGTAATGCAGTTTGTAATTTATCCTGAGTTTCTTCTAAAAAGAAATCCTCAGCACGCTTGATGGTTTTGCCCTGCTCTCTTAACAGCGAACGTAATTTTGGCACTAATTGCACCGCAATCAACTGTTCCTCTGTACCTGTTGTTTGTAACATATTGGCTACAGTTGCACCATTTAGTCTATATTGCACACTAACATCGATGGATGTTTGCAACTGATCTTGTGAAGGAACCTGTGCCTGCTCCTTGTGAGTTTTTTCCCGAACATCAAAAGTATGCCATGCATATAACGGATTAACTGGGACATGCAGTCCTTCTGGATATTCTTTATTTACAATTTTACCAAATAGGGTTGCAACTGCTGCATGACCAACTGGTACAGTTTTGTATAGTTTGGAACCAAACATGACCAATAATACTATAATTACTCCAAAAATCACTCCCTTAATTGGAAACGGTTGTTGTGCGTGAATTTGTTTGACATTACTCATAAGTTTTCTCTCTTCATAAAATTGAACTTATTTTAACAGTAAATCATTAAATTTACTTGTATCATTGCTAATAGTTTTAGATAAATTTAACATGTTTTTAACTTTTGCCAATACACTGGGAACAGGAATTTCAATCTCCAGTACCTGCTCTACAGTTTCTATAAACTTGGCAGGATGAGCAGTTGCGATAAACACTCCATGCTCATCATTTGCCAGTGAGTCAACCAATCCAGCATAGGCAATAGCTGTATGTGGTTCAGCAATATAGTTTTTTTGCTGTAACTCCCGCATAGCAGTATAGGTTTGTTCATCTGTTTTAATACTGGCAGAAATCACTTGTTGCAACTTGCCAAAGTCATTATTAAATAGCGACATAATCCTTGGCCAATTGCTTGGATTACTAACATCCATCGCATTTGCTACAGTTTCTATGGTTTTATTGGGTGACCACACCTGAGTCATCAAATAACGTGGCACCGTATCATTGGCATTAGTTGCAGCAATAAATCTTTTGATTGGAGCACCAATTTGTCTGGCTATTAAACCCGCAGTAAGATTGCCAAAATTACCACTGGGTACTGAAATCACTAAATCACCAGTATTATACTTACTGGCAATCTCAAAATAATAACAAACCTGTGCTAGTAAGCGACTAATATTGATTGAATTAGCTGAGGTTAAGTTATGTTTACTACGAATTTCATCTGCATCAAATGCGGTCTTGACCATTGCTTGGCAGTCATCAAAGTTGCCCTCAACTGCAAAGGTTTCAATATTCTCACCCAAGGTACAGAAAAGTTTTTCCTGTAAGTTGGATATTTTACCTTGTGGATATAATATTTTCACCTTGATACCCGCCATCTTATAAAAGGCATGAGCAACTGCTGCTCCAGTATCACCTGAGGTGGCAGTTAGAATAGTAACATGTTTTTTTTGATTAAAGGCTGCTACACATTGAGCCATAAACCTTGCACCAAAATCCTTAAATGCTAAAGTTTGACCATGAAATAGCTCCAAACAACTGAGATTGTTGTCGATTTTCACAATAGGCACAGCAAAATTAAATGCCGTACTTACCATGTCATTTACTTGAGCATAAGGCAGCTCGCCATCAAGCAGGTGGTGAATTATATGACTGCTACGCTGAATAAAATCCATGGATAAAATATCTGCAATATTATCCAGAGACTTAAACTGATTAGTGAAAAACAGACCCTGTTGCTGCCCTATGCCATAAATAACTGCCTGTTTAAAATTGACCTGTTGGGTAGGTACTGTTAAATTGTATAGTTTCATAATTTATTCTTGCATTATGTCTTCAACCTGCCGAACACCAAAGTTATCAACTTTACAGATATAGCTAAAGCCAGCATCTCCACAAAAATTATTAAGAGCATAGTTCTGGATTTTAGTTGAAATTTCATGGTTATTTGTCAGTGCAAATACAGTTGGACCAGAACCAGATATACCAAATGCTATAGCTCCCATACTTTTTGCATAGTCCCTATACCCGTCAAACTGCGGAATTAACTTCTTTCTGGTTGACTCAGCAATAACATCGAATAATACCGATGCTGCCAGCGTTTCATCTTCATTGTGTAAGGCGTGTACAAACACAGATAAATTTTGGGCAAACTGAATACCAGTAGCTAAATCAAGCTGTTTAGGCAACATTTCTCTTGCTAACTTGGTGGAAACCTCTATTGCTGGATAACTAACTACTAGTTGCCATGACTCAAAAAAAGGTACAGATACACAGGGATACGCAGTCACTCCTGTCATTAGTTGCAAACCACCCAATAAACATGGTGCGACATTATCATAATGTACCGAGCCACTGACTTTGCCCTCAAGGGTTCCTGCCATTAACAACAGGTCATCTATACTCAAAGCATCGCCAAAAAATTTATTAAGCCCATATAATGCAGCTACAGATGATGAGGCACTTGAGCCTAAACCACTACCTACAGGCAGTCTTTTTTCTAAATGCAGACTAACTGCAGTGGTTGGCAAACCCTTGGATGCCATTTTTTGCATAAACAGTTTGTATGCCAGGGTAACAAGATTACTGGATTTATCCATTGGTAATACGCTTGCATATGGTCCAGAACAGTTTAAATCATAACTATCTGCTGGTACCACAGAAATTACATCTCCTAGCATTTCACCATTAATTGGTGCAATAGCCAGACCTAACAAGTCGAATCCAACGGAAAAGTTGCCAATACTAACGGGTGCAAATATTTTCATATGAGTATATTATCCTAAGTTTAAACCTGCACAATATGTTTTGATTTTTTTATGGTTTTATTTAACTTTAAGGCAGATAACTCACCACCCCAAACTTTACCAGTATCAATACAGATAACATTTTTATTTTTAAACAACCCAAGTGCCGACCAATGTCCAAAAATAATTTGCGGTTTTATTTTTTTTCTAGGCTGGTAGGAAAACCAGGGAATTAGTCTTGGAAAAGTTGCAATATCACCTTTAGCCTTAAGATTCATACCACCATTTTTATACAAAAACCGCATTCTGGTTAGACTGTTAATCACAAATCTGGCTCTATCCATACCACTTAAAGATGTGCTCCAGTGGTTTGGTTTGGCTCCATACATTTTATTAAAAAGTTTTTCAGGTTTTTTCAGTAGTTGCTGTTCTATTTTTTTTGCTTCTTTTCTAGCTCGTTTTAAACTCCAGGCAGGGTAAATACCCGCATGCACAATCACCTTGTTATATTTTTTGGTATAGATTAATAGTTTTTGAGTTCTTAGCCAATTTATTAAAAGTTGACAATCCTTGGCATGAAAAATCCTTTGTAATTCAACATTATCGCTTTTTCGCATTTTGGGGATATAAAACTGGGCAAGTAGAGCTAAATCGTGATTGCCAAGCACAACTTTACAGCTATTTTTATGGGCATAAACCCAACGCAAAACTGCTAATGACTGCCCACCACGATTGACTAAATCACCACAAAATATCAACTTATCCCGTTTTGGATTAAATTGAATTTTTGTTAGTAATTGCATCAAGGCAGCGAAGCAACCTTGTACATCACCAATAACAAAAGTTGCCATTTATCGATGCACCATCATCTGAAAACCTTATTATTTTTATTGCGGCGATACATGTTAAATTCTGGTAATTCCCACGGGCGAATTGCAATAACCAGAGTACTGCCATATCTGCGATTAAAACCAATGTTTTGATCTTTATAGGCAAGGTCATTAAAGTTTTGAGCTAGTTGTTTGATTTTTTTATGCATAGTTTGGTTGGAACCAGTTGATAGCATGCCATTTATTACTATGCGTAATTCCCCTGCATGATTAAACTGGCAATTAAAAAAATCATCTTGTATGTGGTTCTCAAAGTATCTTTGGATAGGACCGTTGCTTTGCCATTTAAAGGTGCGGCTCACTAGAGTTTTGATTTTATTATCTGGTCTTAGTTGGATTAGGCTAATTTTTTCTAATTGCAGCAATAGTTTAATTAATTCAGGTTGTTCAAAGTTATAAATTGCATAAATTTCTTCAAAAGTCAGGTTGTTCAGTACCGAAACAGCAACCAGCATTAATTTAGTGTCAGATACAAGTTTGCGTTCTTGCTGAATACTTAATTGCTCTAGTTGCATACTCTTTAACTGTACCAGTTCGAGCAAATCCACAATATCCATACCAGCTAAATCACAAATTTTTTCCAACCGACTTAGAGAAATATCACCCTGGGTGAATTGACGTTTAATGCTTGACTCTGACATACACAAGTGTTTGGCAACATCTATATATTTGATACCTTTAGCTTTTAGGACTTGCTTTAAGGTGATAATTATTTGAATAGATTGACTCATAAGCTGTATTCTACTCTATAGTACTAAAATTTAGTACTATCCAAGTTCAGATATAGAAAATACGATGCTAGCACAAGTCCTTGGTGTACCTAGAAAATCCATAAAAAGCCTCATCACCAAATTACCCTAATCCCGATAATTTGACAAATATTCACAGTACTGTTGCCACAACTCACTGGCTAATTGTCATTGTTATCTCAGACTTGCCAATTGCCCTAATTTCTGGTCTATACATGTCTTCTACCAGTGATGGTGGGACTGTATAAACTCCTGGGGTTACTGCCCGGGTTAGGTAGAATATATGGTTATCGTTGTAGCCTGATAGTGTTAACGCGGCAATAAATCTATCATCACGATATTCACTATGTTTTATCTTGGTCGTTTTTAGCCAGTTGATAATTTTTTTACCATCAATTTTAATATCGTCCAGTTTCATGGCGTGTTCCAGGTTCTGGTTTTCCAGTTCTAATCCTGCTGGGATTAGTTCTATCAACATGGCATCTGGCAAGTATTTGTATTGTTTATCCAGACCGATTTTCACATGCACCAATACCATATCACCAGCACTTAGATTACTTATATCTAGTTCATCACCCTGTAGGTTGAAAAACTTCCTTAGCACCGTAATACCATTACTTTCAGGCTTGGTTTTGGTTAGGTAACCTTGGGTTTTGAAATCAATATACACTGGTATTTTGCCAGTGTTTTTTATCCTAAATGGTCTATTTGCATCATTGTCATACCAAACTTTGATTAAATCATTAGATAATTCAAATGATTCGCTTTTTTCACTAATGGTTAAGGTTGCCTGCCATTTTTCATCGGTATTTTTATGGTTTTTCAAGGCTTTTGCAAGTTTGAATATTGCACCTCGCTCCTGAGTAGATAACCAGCTGCGATTACGTAGCTCCAACTGCAAAGGCTTGAGCATTTGATAGATTGATTTTGGCAAGTCATTGGCGATATTGCTTTGTAAACCTAGGGAGATAATTTGAGCTAAATCACGAATTTTTGAGCCATAATCGCCATAATAACTGTATCTATCCTGTTGCCATTTAAAATCTATTGCTTGGGACCAGGCAGCCGTTGCTCTACGGGCATCGCCCATCTGCTCTAGTGCCATTGCCAGATATGCTAATGGCAAGGGGCTTTTGGTTTGGTCCTTATTGTTATCAAATAGTTTGCGTATATCTTGTAAATTAACCTGTTGAATTCCTGCCAGGACATAAGCTGCATAGGCTTGATAGCTTAAATTGTAATGTTTGGCATCAGTTAAATAGCGAGTCAATTCTGAGTTAAGAGAAACTCTGCCCTTAGCGTAATATTGCAAGCGTTTAACTGCTTTGTTCAACACTGTTGTAGAAATATTATAGCCCAAAGCTTTGGCTTTGATTAAAAAATCGGTAACATAAACACTCAACCAATATTCCTCAGGACTATCGCTGCTCCATAAGCCAAAACTACCGTCATAGCGTTGCATTCCTAATATTCTACTTATAGCTCCATCAATCAAGTTTGCTCTATTACTAAAGATTTGCTGCTGTTGCTCAGTTGCAAACAAGCCAAAATCAGTTTTCTCAACTAGTATTAATGACCAAGCACGTGATACGGTCTGCTCCAGACAACCATAAGGGTATGTAATGAGTTGCTGCAGCTGCTCATCTGCATTTAGAACTGGTGTATTTGAAATTTTTAATACCGATTTTAAATTTGACTCATCAAAATTTGCCAACATCTTACTGGTAACATTGAAGCTCTTACCAGCATCAATAATATCACTATGACTGTTAATAACCGCAGGAAATGCAGGACGCAAACCAACGCTCCACTGCCTATTTAAGCTAAAGGCATCATCACGCTTCATATTGGCAATGATATCCACTTGACCTGTACCACTGTGTTGTTGTGCAGTTATAGGTAACTTCAGGACTTTCTTGGCATTGGCTGCCAAAATAAGTTTTTGTTCTAAAAGTTCTCCACCTAACGAGTCTGACGCTATAATTTGCAGGTTTATGGTTTGTTCATTTGCCTCAGTATTGTGTATATCAATGGTAGCAAAAGTCTTATCGCCTTTGGCAATAAATCGTGGCATGGAGGTTTCTATCACAACTGGTGCAGCTATTAGCATACGACTATCAACTCCTGCAAATTGATTGTCATTAAATGCCACAGCCATTAGTCTTACTTCGCCATTAAAATAAGGGATTGTCATATTTATATTGGCGTAACCATCTGCATCAAATTGGACTTTTTCAGTTAGTATTGAGACAATTTGTACCTCTGAGTTTGGAGCATCGCCACCACGGGCTAGGTCGGCATCACCACCAAATTTTTGTCTGGCACTCTTGCCATCACTCAAAGCTATGATTGAACCATAAATATCTCGAATTTCGGTAATATATCTACGCGTAGCAAAAAACCAGTTATGCGGTTTAGGGGTCTCAAAATTACTGACACTTAGCACTCCAGTATCAACCGCTGCCAAGGTAACAAATGTAGGTTTGCTAGCATCAAAGTTCTGTGCCTTGATTTTTATGTTAATGTCTCTATCTGGCAATATTTTTGCTGGGTTTTCAATTACAATATCCAGTTTTCTAGCATCACGATTAAGCGGTACATGTATCACTCCAAAGGCACGAGTCGGCAGGTGTTTACGTTTAATTTCTCCTTGTTGAATAACCAATACACTTACATGAATGTCATGGCGTTTCCAGCTACTGTCAATAGGGATTTTTACTGTCTGTTGAGCACTATCCATTTGCAAGGTGTGTTTCCATAATAACTCATCAGTTTCAACTGTAAGTAATGCAGTGCCAGCATAAGGTGCGGTGATTTGTAGCTCAGCTTCACTACCTGGGGTGAGACTATCCGCTTGCCATTGTAGTTTTATTTGATCTGGTCGTTCGCCATTGGCACTGCTTTGGTTATACCATTGCCAACCAGAGAAAAATTGATAACTGGAAATCAGCTGTTGACTTGCATCCCGAATTTCCACCCGATAGTTACCATAATCCAGTGGTAGGGAAACAACTGAGTTGCTGCTTTCTGCAATATTGATAATGCTGGTATAGACTGGTAAATTACGTTCGCTTTGATTGTAGCTCCAGCCATCATCACCCCAATGCCAGTACCTTTGTGAATTTTCACGAATCAGTAAGATCTCGGCATTATCCAGTGCAATTCTTTGCCCCTGCTGATTAATTGCAATCAGTTCTATTTCATTATTGCTATTGGGGCTGGCATAATCACCGTCCCATAAATTGCGTACCCCAACTGCAATACTGTGAGGCCAAACTGTTTGGACAATATTGCGTGATACGGGTCTGCCGCCTGATTCATACACATTAACAAAACTTTTAATCCGCAAGGGGAATTTAGCATTTTGCCAATTGGGTTTAATCTTGATTTCGCCACTGCCCAGACTGTCTAGCATTTGTGATTTAGTGGTAAAATTTAGGTCATAGTCCTTATAGTTATTGGAGCCAAAGCTATAATCATTGTATGTATCAAACAACCTAGTTTCCGCCGATACCGTGACTGTTGCATCATAGCGATTATTCGCCGCTGGTGCTCCATAAAGATAATCACTTTGCACCTTGATTTTTGGTGTGTCTTGTAGGTTAATATGCAGTGATTCGTTGCCAGCCGTTAGTTCCAGCTTTAAGCGTTCTGGTAAAAAGTCCTCAACCGCAAATGTATATTCAAACAATTCATCATTAGCTAATTTCGCCTGAAACTGCCAGCTACCAGTCATGGCATCTGTTGGAATATCGAATTCAGTGGTATAAAAAGCACTATCATCACCCTGCCAGTTGAAAGTTTTAAATATGCGGTTATCAGGGCGTTTAATTTCTACCCGAATTGGGGTGGCTATTACCAGTTGCCCATCATCATCACGCAACAAGCCATTGATGTTAACTGTTTCACCGGGGCGAAATAAATCTCTGGGGGCATATAAAAATAGCTCTTGGCTTTTATAGTCACGATCTGAGGTTGGGAATTCTGATAAGTCCATTTTTGCCTGATTGAGTCGCACCAAGTTAGTATTGTTACCAAAAGTAGCAACTAGTAAATTAGCTTTTTCTAACTTGGGAAATTTAAACTCAGCATAACCTGAGGTATCTGTTTTGGCAGTTTTTAGCTGGTTGCCTTCGGCATCAAATAGTGTCAACTCAACATTTGAATACATTGTTGCATCTGGTAGATTATGGGCAAATACTGCTAGTGATTTTGTCAACATCCTGGTGTGCAGGCCAATATCTGTGACTGCAAACCAACTGTTAGCAACCTCATAGGAATAAGCATCTGCTGCCGTCATAGTGAGAAAATAAATCCCAGGTTGTTGCACAGGTTTTATATGACTGATGGAAATATTATGGGTTTCGGTCTTATTTGCAACTAGGTCTAGAGCAAATTGGCTGGTATAAACTAAATCTGCTATATCGGTGATATTATTTAAATAGTAAATATCACGGCGATTACTCTGCTGGAAAAATTGATTATACTCATCTGGCTTAATTCGCCAAAATTTTAAATCAACTGCCGAAACATTTACTGCCTCAATTGGCAATACATTACTGTCACGCAACAGTGTATTACCTTTTGAAGTAAAGCGTACACTTTTTTGCTGGCGAGCAGTTTTTATTTTCTTGCTATAGCTTTTATCAATTTGTTTGCCATTAACTGACATTAAACTAGCATCAATATTGATTAGATAATTTGTTTCTGCCTGAATAAATGGGAAGTATAAAACCATCTGGTTATCACTATAAATCCAGTCACCATTAACACTTTGTTGATTAGTCGTCACCTGAATAAACTGCGATAAATCCTGCTTCCTATCAATTGGCAAACTTAAATTAATCTGCAAAGCAGGTGCGTTTTCAAATAAACCTGCGGTAATACTAAGGACTTTAAATGCAGTTAACTCTGAATATTTGATGTCAGAATTACCAGACTTTGATTGGGTCTGGGTTGTAGTTAATTGCTTATTTGTATTTTTCTGAGCGTTTATATCTTCAGAAGAATTATTGTTACACGCAGTTAACAGGAAAAGCGTACAGAGTAAGATGTATTTTTTCATAATATTCAGTTATTTCTATTAGCCGCAATAGTAACATAAAATCTAATATATTTATGTACTCAATGCTTCTAGCCCGCATATTTCATAGGAATGCAAAATTTTAGGATACAACTACAAAAAAACTTCATGACTATGTACTTAACTCCTGTTTCACGCTTTGAAATTATAATTTATTTATATAATTCAATAGCTTGTAACAATATGGTTGATTATAACCAAATGTTGGGTTGTTAACTTTACAGACTGTGAAAGTATTCTAGGGCGTAAGAAAAATTAGGAGAAAATTCGCTGATTGCGGTGAAAATTGAAGATAATAACTAGTTATTGACAAGATTTTCACCAAAAAGCAGCGGAATTTATACAATTTTTATGCGTCATACGAATACTTTCACAGTCTGTTTAGTCGACACTATGAAAGGTTGGCTAAAGCCAACTACCCTAAAGTGTATGAACATTTGCTTGAACTACTAAAATATCGTGAAACAGGAAAATAGTGCATAGCCATGAAAAACTTTATTCATTTGTTAAAAATTCTTTAGTCTATATTGTTATTTAGGCTTTGGATAAAATAAATAACTAGGAGCTTGTCCGAAAACAAGAATCGTCGCGAGAAAAAGATAATTTGAAGCAGGTTTTTATTCTCGGACAAGCTCTTAGGCAAAGGTAAAACCTTTGCCCAGTTTAAAGTACTATCTATTACCCACCATCCTGACCACTTGGTCGCGGATCATTGGTCCAGTCACTTACTGGCGTGCCTATCTGGCTAGATAAATATTTATAGGCTAGTTCATTCCAGTTGTTAATTGCTGCAGCTGGCGTATTAGCAGTAATCCGCAAAAAATCCTGATTGGCAGCAGTATCACCCAAGATAGATGCTATCCTTAGTTCAAAGGACGCAACCCCCATTCTTTTCTCTCGCATATATGCCTCTGCCAATAACCTGTGTCCAAATGTTTCTCTCATATCACCATGAGCAATGGAGCCACCAGAATAACGTCTTGCCTTTTTTAGATTATTTCTTTTTAAAGCATCGATTGCCAGCAACTTTTTGGCATCATTGTTACCACGATTACTTAACTTAATTAAATCTTTTCTTGAGAGCTCTTGCAATTTGTTAATTGCCGACATGGATGGATAGCCTTTTCTCTTCATCCATAAGGCTTCTGCATAAGACTGAGCACTGAGCTGTTTAAAACAATCTGGTTGTTTCGCACAACCATATTCATCTTGCCAGCTATCCTCCAACTCGGCATCTGATGGCGGAGCTATCATAGCTGCCAAACTAGTTAATGGATCATTGAGGTTGGTACTTTTAACCGTCTTCGGTTTAGGCTGATCAGTTATCGGTTTTTCAGTAATTTTATTACTATTCATAACGGCTAGCTCATGACCGCTCTCTTGTGTAGAGAGTAGCAGATAAGATGCTATACCGAGGATTGTGAGTATAAGTATATATTTAATTTTCATAAGTTTCTCCTATAAGCCTCCACCACAGTTTTCTTCATCCCAGGCCTGATATACTGCCCGACAGATAAAATTATTTGTTACATTTTCATAAAACATTGAACCCCAATGTGCCGTAAAGTTAGTATTAAATGTAGAGTCTATCCAAGCAACAAAAGAATTAGTACCTGGCATATATGAGTCCATAAGAAAAGATGACATATTATAACACATTCTTGCTTGACCATTGGTAATATACAAATTCTGATGCGTTTGCCATTCCGATGTTGAGTATGTATCATAACAGGTTTCCCATAAATCTTCTTCAAAATTATTGCGTGCAGCAAGAAGGTCGCCATTATTACCATCTAGTACACCAGCCAAGGCAGATAAATCATCAGAAAAGAATAGTAGCCAGTCTGTAATACTGCCGAGCATCATCTCATGCCAGTTATCCATATTATTAACTAACAGCTGCCAATGGTTTTCATTTAGCCAATTATTGACATCAAAAGTGGCCCCAGGGTCACCATTGCAATTTGGAGTATTAGCCCTTAAAGCTCTTAATTGAGCCTCTCTAAATGCTGAGCATTGTTCTGGTTCATCATAGTCATCATCCTGATCATCCTCAGCTGAATCATATTCATCATCATTATCGTCATCCCAAAAATCATCATCCCACCAATTATCATCCCAAGGATAACCAATTACAATGATTTCATCTGGTTCATAACCATCACATACATAACCTACGTCACAAGAGGCAGAGGCTGTTTGAGTGAAACTTGGTATTACCACCAGACAAGAAACTGTCAAGGCAGCGGCTTGAACTAATCGTTTAGATAGCTGTCCAAATGTGCTGTGCTGTGCTGTGCTGTGCTGTGCTGTGCTGTGCTGTGCTGTGCTGTGCTGTGCTGTGCTGTGCTGTGCTGTGCTGTGCTGTGCTGTGCTGTGCTGTGCTGTGCTGTGCTGTGCTGTGCAAGCCTAGTGCAGTTAGTATTTTATTTTGTTTCATTTGTTTTCTCCTTTAATTAATAAAAATGCACTATGTACAGAACTCCTGTCAAATTTTGTTAGTTTTAGCGATTAAATCACAAACTTTCGTTACTAAAATAGCTAAATCTACAATTTCCTTTAACCAGTGCATGAAACAGTTTGACAGCTGTTAAAAAATATGTCAAATGATTTTGCTCAATTACTGACATATTGATTGATTTTCAATATGTGACTTGCGCAACTCATAACGTAAATAATAATCAAACTGGTTCAACACGTTTAATAGTGCGGTATTGGTATAAATATGATATTTGCCTTTTTTGCTATGCAACTGAAATATAGTTTTATCCATTTTTTGATTCTCATCAGCTTTAACCACCAGTTGTGAGTAAACTTGTTGGTTCTCTAAATTATGCTTACCTACTTTGTTGGTGTATTCTGTTAGTAAATCCTGTAACACTACAATAGATTTATTCACCCAGGTTATAGCCTTTAAATAAAATTGTTTTAAATTTTTAATATCGCCATTACGGTAATCATGCAAAGCTACATAGTATTGCCTACGGTTTATATTTTTTAGGAACAACATAAATACACAGCAAAACTCAAGTCCATACTGCACTTGCATCATGGCTATAAACAATGCTCGTGATGTCCTGCCATTACCATCTTTAAAAGGATGAATAAAGATAAACTGCATCATGCCAATCAGGGACTTGTTAATTGTTGATTCTTCTGTTGAGTTAATAAACTGCAACAAATCAGCAAATAAAGCATCAATTTTTTCAGCAGGTACACAATAAAAGGCATAAGGATTGTTGTTGGGGTTTCCTGCACGCATTTTTGTGGTTCTGATACCATGCACCCTATCTTTTGGACGCAGGAGTTTGTTTTGTTGTAACAGTAGCGGTTTAGTATATTCTTTAGCAGCAGTCAAAGCATCCTGCACTTTAGCAAAACGCTTGGCAGAATTTACCACCTCTTTCACATACACACTACTGGCAATTTTTGCCTCACTCCATAAATACAAGTCTAAAATAGCAATATCTGCAAAACCAGCAACTAGGCTTTTATCTCCCGCAAAAAATTTGTAAAAATATAGTTTGAACGTATCTGTATAGATTGGGTCTATATTCTGACTCACGCAAAATTCACAATCATTTAATCTTAGCTTGCTTGAGAACAACTTAAGATTGTTGGGAATAAAAACAGGGCAACCTTCTATTTTTGAAGCAGATAGCTGCCCTGTGATGGTTTGTTCAGCCATTTATAGATTGTCTGTCATACGATCAACTATTTCTTTTTGTTTGTCCGTTAGACCTCTATATAGACTATCCAGGTCTCTAACATAAACTGGTTCTATACCTTCTTGTTTTTTGGCTAAAAAACTATAATAATAATTCAAGATTCTATTGGCAGGTACAAGTGGACTGCTTAATGAGTAGATATTGCTTAGTTTTACTGTTGCTCTAGTAACACCTTTGGCAGATAGTTGTTGTAAATAAGAAACTGCTTCATCTCTTAAATTCATATACTTAAGTGGATACTTCTGGGGATTTATAAGGTTTCTATTAATAGCAATATATAAATGATCTATCAATAGTAACTGAGAAAGCATATTCCCTGCTCTAGCTGATTTTAATATAACGAAAAACGGATCTGACCTGCCACCTAGTTTGTCGCAGAATTTAGACGTACGTAGTCCTTGATAAAAATAATAAATATTAAATGAACGTTCAGTAATAATACCCTCGGATTGAGTTAAGTGCTCCTCAAGATCAGCTAAGTTGTTATCCATTCCAATACAATTAACGATTAATTTATCTATTTCAATCTGATTTCCTTCAATATCCTCTAGGTATGTTTCTATTGCCTCAATTACGTCTGAAGAATCTTTTCGTGGCTTAGATTGCAACTGTGTAATGGCATTGGTTTTTGCAAACTTATCACCAAAAATTGATAAGTCTTTGCTAATTTGTTCATTGAAGTCGACCACTTCATCACTAATTTCTTCAATTGACTGTACCTGATGCTTATATTGGTTGGTACTGACAGTATCTTTCTTTAGATTGCTTTTATTTATATTTTTACTAATTTTATTAGGGTTGAAATAGTCTGTTTGTGCTTCCATGTTGCTTTGAAACACAACATAGACAATTATGGCAATGCTGATTAATACAACCAATGAAATTTTTGTTTTTGTATTCATACTTTATTTACTCTGTATCGGGATTTGGGATTAAGGTTAATATTAAAAAGTATAGACTTTTTCTAAAAGAAAAGGTCTATACTGATATATTTAACTGTTAAAATATTGTTTTATGGGCAGGGAGTACTTGGATCTGGATCATTTAAAACACTAGTTCCATTACCAAGACCTACAGAGTGTACCCACGTTGCGAAAACATGTTCTGCACCAAATTGACGATAACCGCTTGTATCCCAATCTATACTTGCTTCATACCAATTTATAAGTCCATCAGTATAACTAGCCACCAAGCGCATTGTACCATCTGACTGATAATAATGTCTAATATCGTTATATGCCGCATTTAGAATTGCTTGAAAGATATCCGCCGCACCTTGAGCAATAGAATATCCAGTAGATGCAGTGCCAGTAATATTATTTCCGGACAACAACCCGCTGAATAGTCCGTTTAAGACATCTATTTGTTCGCAATACTTTTCATGTCTCTCAGCACAGTCCTCATTATTACTTTCTATTTTTGAAGCAGATAGCTGCCCTGTGATGGTTTGTTCAGCCTTTTATAGATTGTCTGTCATACGATCAACTATTTCTTTTTGTTTATCCGTAAGTACTCGATAAAACTGATCCAAATTTTCCTCAAAAGGTTTTCTTTCAAAACTATTAGTCTTATTTGCCAGATAATAATAGTAATATGCTAACAAAGGGTTTTTTGGTACAACTGGCCAACCACGACCTGAATACAGGCGTCCAAGTCTTTCAGCGGCTTGATATACACGTTTGCTAGCTAATTTATGCAAATAACCAATAGCTTCATCTCGCAACTGCATGTATTCTATTGGATGTTTTTTTATATCTACGGTCTTCCTATATTCATAGGATGCGTACTCAATATTTTGTAACAATAATAATTGAGCTATCTCATCACCTTGCCTAGCCAATTTTAGCAAAGTCCAAAATGGGTCTTTTTTAGTACCCATCATTTTACAAACACCAGAATCATACAAGCCTTGGTAAAAATAATATTTATTGAAAAACATTTCAGTTAACTTTGTACTTTCCTGATGGATTGCCTGTCTTTGTATGTGCAATTTTTTATTTAAATCACCACAACTAATCATCAGACGTCCTGTTTGAATTTGATATTGAGCAATATCATCAAAATATTCTTCTATTTTAATAATAACATTATCAGTATTTTCTTTAGATTTTCGATACAAGTCAAGCACTTCAGCACTTTTGGAACCACGGTACAAACCTAAATCTTGTGCCATACGTGTATTCAGCTGCTTAATATAGTCGCTCATTGGTTCAACGGGGATTGGTTGATACAGTTTTGCTGGTTTTTGATTGTTGGTTTTATTTTTATCTACATCTTTGGGAGCAGTGATTTCTTGCGTTGCCACACTGACAACTTCTTTTTTATTACCCTTATTAGTGCTTAAAAAAAACACAGTTGCAACAAGCACAACTGCGACTAGCACTATGGGTATCATAGTATTCTTTTTCATTATATTTCCTATTTTAACAATTTAAATAATTTTGCGGCATTCATAATAGATTATTTGAATGAACGACCTTGCTCAGTCGCACATTCCATTGATTACAATGAACTCTGGATAATTGACAGTTTATTCTTTTTCACTGTTATCTTTTTGACTTTTCAATTTATCGATATATTTAGAAAATACATAAATTAGCCCCAAAATAGGTGGTATTAACAACCATTTTTGGTATAGCGATAAATCAAAAATATGGCCAACAGTTGAACTAATTAAAACAGAAAATAATATAATTATATATGCAATGGTTCGATTACTACTATTTCTTAAAAATTTTTTCATTTATTTAACTCTCATTAACATAACGTTGTCTATATATGGTATACCACAAAACCATTATTTTATGGTATACCTCTTTGCCAAATTTACCCTTTAGTAAGGTGGGATGGTGTCATCCACACATACACCTGTTGAATATGATGTCTCAACAGTCAGAATGTGATCACCCCAAAAATCAGACAGAGTTGGGGTTCCCATTTGACCAATATCTGGACCTACACACATCTGCGTTTCAATGGTTGTTATCTTACCACACAAAATAGAATTTTGTTGCATATTAAGTAATGCCTCCATTACACTCTCTACAACTACTCCAGCAGCACCATATGCAAGAGGTGGTAAACCTAGGCCATATGCAAGTGCACCAGCTGCTAAACCTGCCCCTCCTGAAAATAGGCTGTTAAAAAAATCTTGATACTGTTGAGCTATCTCTGCTTCCATAGCTGTTAGCGGACCAATTGTTATAGTTGAACCAAAACATTGTATATCTGGACAGTCCTCATCATTGTTTTCACCATTGCCATTACTATTACCATAAGAGCATTGTGCAGGTTCATCGCCATCATCGCCACCATCCTGATCATCCTCAGCTGAATCATATTCATCATCATTATCGTCATCCCAAAAATCATCATCCCACCAATTATCATCCCAAGGATAACCAATTACAATGATTTCATATGGTTCATAACATGTAGAA
>UOEW01000089.1_pt1 | contig 20834 bp, 20 predicted proteins | sample 1988701 | NCBI WGS metagenome assembly UOEW01 (sample SAMEA4712195, study PRJEB27164) | hydrothermal vent metagenome | biome: marine basaltic hydrothermal vent biome; feature: marine hydrothermal vent; material: mineral | place: Pacific Ocean | collected 2011-06-14/2011-07-23 | depth 1719 m | reverse complement strand
TCTCATTGTTAATATCTGCCTTCACCAATGTTAAAGATATAACTAAAAGTATTACCCCGTATTTTGATAATAACAACTCACACAGTCTATTTTATCTTGATCTGGCAGCAGGTCAAAAAAGACTGGGAGCATCATCACTAGCACAAGCGTATCAACAATTAGGTGATGTGGTACCAGATTTGGATAATGTTGAATATATGCTGGAATTTTGGCAGATAATTCAAAGTGCAATATCACAAGACCTGTTAGCAGCATATCATGATATTTCTGATGGCGGGATATTTACCACAATTCTGGAAATGTGTATTGCCAGTCAAGCAGGCGCTACAGTAAATTTAGACTTTAGTAGCAAACAGTCACTAGCCGTGCTATTCAGTGAAGAACTAGGTGCGGTCATAGCAGTTACACAAGCTAACTGTGAACAGTTTAACCAACTTATTGAGCAATTTGCATTATCCCAACATATTTATAAAATAGCTGATACTGATTTGGCAAATGATTTATCTGACAAAACCCTGAAATTTATCCATAATGGCAACCAAATTTTTGCTCAAAGCCTAATAAGTTTACAGCAGCAATGGAGCAAAACCAGTCACCTGATGGCATCATTAAGAGACAATCCACAAACCTGCAATCAGGAGTTTGCCCTAATTGGTAATGATGACCAAGGGTTGTCTCCAAAAGTTGCATTTAACTTTGATGAGTCAATTATTGCCCCTTATATCAATACTAGCAGACCCAAAGTTGCAATATTGAGAGAACAAGGCGTAAACGGTCAAAAAGAAATGGCAATGGCATTCCACCGAGCTGGTTTTGATAGTTATGATGTACATATGCAGGACTTACTGGCAGGTAAAATAAATTTAATGGACTATCAGGGCATGGCAGTTTGTGGTGGTTTTTCCTATGGAGATGTTTTGGGTGCAGGCAAAGGCTGGGCAAATAGTATCCTGTTTCATCAAGCAACCAAGCAGCAGTTCAGACAATATTTTGCCGATAGCACCAAATTTACGTTAGGGGTTTGCAATGGCTGTCAAATGTTGTCAGCATTAACAGAACTGATACCTGGTAGCAAGCACTGGCCAGTTTTTGTAAAAAATACCAGCGAACAATTTGAAGCGCGTTTTTCTGCAATAAAAATCAACCAAACTAACTCAATATTTTTTACTGGTATGCAAGGTGCTCAAATTCCCGTTGCAATTTCACATGGTGAAGGACGAGCAGTATTTGCCTCAGCAGATGTTGCAACCAAGGCGAATATTACTGCCAGTTATGTTGATAATAACGGCGTAGCAACTGCGAGCTATCCATTTAATCCAAATGGTTCACAATTTGCCACGGCAGCAATTGCAAATACAAGCGGAAATGTTATGATAATGATGCCACATCCAGAACGAGTCTTTAGAGCGGTGCAGATGTCATGGCATCCGCAACAATGGCAACACAATTCACCATGGATGCGTATGTTCTATAATGCTAGGAGTTTTGTTAAATGACAAATAAAAATTCAACCCAGGAAATACCACATAAAGGTCTAATTAGGCAGTTATTAATCAGCACGGTACTTTTTTTACCACTATGTTTCTTTATCTGGTTTTATGCCTCGTCCTTACTAGTTATACCAGTAAAATATTTGTTGCAACTAATATTGTCACTGTGGCAGGCAGATTTATTTAATGCTGTCACTCAAAACCAGTATCTACTAAATATTGAAACGTTGATTTTCCCAAGTACAACCTTTGCTGGGCAAGGTGATAAATTGGCAGTATTAGATGTTACGGTCAATCCTATGCTCTATGGCTATGGCTTGGCAGTTATTGCAGGGCTTGTGGTTTCGACCCCAGGGCTAAAGCCATCTAAAAAAGCCCTGCAAATTATTTTAGGTTATATATTAATAGTCCTAATTCAGACATTCGGCTCATTTTGGGAGATGGTAAAACATTTATTATTCACTGCAGGAGCAGATGCCCAACAGGCAATTTTAGATACAGGGCTGGCACCAGACTTTATTGCATTAATGTATCAATTATCCTATTTAATCATACCAGCAGTTGTGCCAGTTGCATATTGGATTATAATGAACAATGATTTTATTGGTGAAATAACTGGATTAAAAGTCACCACTGATAGAAACTTTGATAAAGAAGACTTGTCTGATAATCAACGATAAAAAACAACTATGACAGAAATACAAACAATTAGCAAAATTGATCAGCAGGTGAATTCGCCAGAATTAACATTTGAGGAAACATTGTGTCAATACATGATAGATAAAGGTCGCCTAAAACAGGAGGACCTGGTTCGTGGCGAACGTTTATTTGCTGAGACCTTAAGCACATCTTTAGTGCCTTTGTTAGTTAGACTAGGACTGGCATCAGAGCGGGACGTGGCAAAATCCTTAAGCGAACTAATGCAACTGGATATGATAAAGGAAAAAGACTATCCAGAAACAGTCAATGTTGAAACAGAGTTTCCAGTCAGGTTTATGCGTGAGAACCTATTTGTACCAATTGCAGAAGATGAAGACAAAATTCAGACAATCATGGTATATCCCAGTGATGAATTTACCGTTAAGTCTATCAAAATGGCAGCACAAAAGGGCTTGGACATTAAAATAGGGCTGCCATCTGAGGTTGAGAATGCCATCGAACGACTCTTTGGTGGTGGACGTTCAGCCATGGGTCAAATTGTTGAAAGTCTCTCAGATGACAGTGCTGGTGATGAGGAAGATGTTGACCACCTAAGAGACCTAGCAAGTGAAGCCCCAGTTATCAGGCTGGTGAATATAATCATGCAGCGTGCAGTTGAAGCCAGAGCCTCGGATATTCACGTAGAACCATTTGAAAATCGGCTAAAAGTTCGCTATCGGATTGATGGAGTATTGCAGGAAGTTGAGTCGCCACCAGCACGCTCTACCGCTGCGGTTATTTCCCGAATTAAAATTATGGCAAAATTAAATATAGCCGAGAGACGCTTGCCACAGGATGGACGTATTATGCTGCGAGTTCAGGGCAAAGAGCTGGATTTGCGGGTCTCCACCGTACCAACCTCCTATGGTGAAAGTGTGGTCATGCGTATTTTGGACAGAGAAAACATCGTCTTTGATTTTTATCAACTTGGATTTACCGACCGTGTACTTGAACCATTTAAAAAAGTACTGGAACTACCACATGGAATTATGCTGGTTACTGGACCAACAGGTTCAGGCAAAACCACCACCTTATATACTGCCTTAGGGCAATTAAACACCGAAGAACGCAAGATTATCACCGTCGAGGACCCGGTTGAGTATCAATTAACAGGTATCAACCAAATTCAGGTAAAATCATCAATTGGACTAGACTTTACCTCGGCACTTAGGGCAATTGTACGTCAGGATCCAGATGTAATTATGATTGGGGAAATGCGTGATTTGGAAACCGCAAAAATAGCCATACAGTCAGCCCTAACTGGTCACCTGGTATTATCAACTATTCATACTAATGACGCATCAGGCGGCATCACCCGAATGCTGGATATGGGTGTCGAAGACTACCTGCTAACCTCCACAGTCAATGGCATCTTGGCACAAAGATTGGTGCGCAAGCTAAACCAGCAAACCAGCAAGAAAGAAATATTAACTCCAGAAGTCATTAAAAGCATGGGTCTGGATAAGCTAATTAAACAGGATGAATATGCCTTTTACAAACCAGTTGGCAGTGAAGATAATTTAACTGGCTATAGTGGCAGACTGTCAATTTTGGAATTTCTGGAAATGTCCGACCCAATTAGGCGTTTGATAATGAATCACGCCACCGCTGGTGAAATTCAAAAACAGGCATGCCTTGAAGGCATGATGACCATCTATGAAGATGGTCTGTTAAAATGTTTAAACGGTAAAACCAGTTACGAAGAAATTCTGCGTGTGAGTCAGGACTCCTAGGGATAATAGTTATGGCACAGTTTGTTTATAAAGCACTAACTCCAGCAGGAGAGCAACTAGAAGGACAGATGGATGCCCCAACCCGTGCTGAAGTTATTAAAAAAATTCAGGCAGCAGGCAATATTCCAGTTACAGCCAAAGAGTTAGGCACAGGCTTTTCCTTAGAAAATCTCTTAGCAACCCGTAAAACCGTATCGCAAAAACAAGTTGGAGAATTCACCGATCAACTATCAACCCTATTAAGTTCAGGCATGCCACTAGAACGCTCACTTAGTGTCATGATAGATTTAATTAGTGATGAGCGGCTACGCATAATGGTAGAACAGATACGAGACAAAGTCAGAGGTGGAGGTACACTATCTGATGCCTTGGAAGATCAACATGTATTTACCAATATGTACGTAAATATGGTTCGAGCTGGTGAAATGGGCGGAACTCTGGAAACCACCCTGGTTAGGCTGGCAGATTATATGTCCAGGGCAAAAGCATTAAAAGATAGCGTAATTTCTGCCATGATTTATCCAATTATTCTATTTTTATTATCAGGAGCATCACTATTTGTTCTGTTAGGAAAAGTAGTTCCATCATTTAAACCCATGTTTGAAGATGCAGGCGTAGAGTTGCCAGGAGTGACGCAATTAGTACTCAATATAGCTGAAGTCATCCAAAATTACTGGTGGGCAATCATCCTGGTATTTATTATTATAATTGTAGCGATTAGACAAAAGCTCAAAGAGGCTGATTTTAAGCTGGCATGGGACAAAAAAATGTTAAGCATGCCCTTGTTTGGAACCTTGTTGACCCGTATTGATATTGCCAGATTTTCCAGAACTTTAGGCACGCTAGTTGATAGTGGCGTACCATTATTGACAGGTTTAACTATTGCAAAAAAAGTAATAAACAATACATTATTACACTCAATAGTTACAGAAGCATCAGAAAAGGTAAAACATGGCGAACCATTGGCTGCGGGACTAGAAAAAGCCGAGGAGTTTCCACGCCTAGCTCAACAGCTCATAAGTGTTGGAGAAGAAACTGGTAAATTAAATGAAATGCTGTTAAAAACCGCAGATACTTATGATATAGAAGTCAAGACCGCAATAGATAGAATGATATCATTGCTAGTGCCAGTTGTAGTACTGACATTAGCAGCATTAATATTTTTTATAATTTTTGCCATTTTGATGGCAATGTTAAACATGAACGATTTAGTAGGATAGAGGTAAGATATGAAAAAAAATAAACTAACTAACAAAAAACACAAAGGTTTTAGTTTAATTGAAATTTTGGTTGTTATGGTAATCATGGCAACCATTATGGGAATTGTAGCAAATAGTATTGGGAACAATAAAAAGAAAGCCAAACTAAAAGAAGCTGAAATCAAAATTTCAAAACTAAAAATGTCAATAGAAAGCTTTAACACCGACACAGGTTACTATCCACGCAGTCTGGATGCACTAGTCAATGACAACGGTGATGCAAACTGGCTGGGGCCGTATGCCAAGAAAAAAGAAATCAAAGACCCATGGAATGAAGATTTTCATTATAGTAACCCAGGGCAACATGATGAAGAGTTCAGCATAATATCCTATGGCAATGATAAATCTCCAGGTGGCTCCAAGTTTGATAAGGACATTAACAGCTGGGACATTTAAACAGATAACGTGAATTTAAAAAAATCACACCATGGTTTCAGCCTGCTGGAAATCCTGATAGTAATGGTTTTTATTGCCGTTATTGCAGGATTTATATCCAGTAGTATGACTAAAAATCTAAAAAAAACCAAAATCAGAGCAGTAAGTAAAAATCTGGTTTCCGCCATGCGCTATACTCGTGGTCAGGCGGTGGTAAAACATGAAGAAAAAACCATAACCTTTAATGTCAAAACAAAAAGTTACAAAGCACCGAGGAAAAAAACCGTCACCATCCCTGATGAGATGGACATCTTTGTATTTACCGCCGACTCCGAAATTGCCGATGAGTCAACAGGCTCAATCCGATTTTTTTCAGACGGCAGTTCTACAGGCGGTTGGGTCAAGCTGGTGTATGGCAAAAAAATATGGAAAATTAATGTCAACTGGCTAACGGGAGAAATATCCATGGTCGAAGGAGCCAGCACATGATAGCCAACCTCAGACAAAAAGGCTTTACCCTACTAGAGGTACTAGTTGCATTTACCATGTTAGCCGTAACCTTTGCAACCGTCATGCAGATTATTGCAGGTTCCTCCAGAAATACAGTCAAGGCATCGCAAAACACCAAAATAGCCATGCTCTCACAAAGCAAATTAGACGAACTGGGGCTATTTGAAAAGTTGGAAGAAGGTAGTAGCAGTGGGGATTTTGATGACAAAACTAGCTGGCAGCTAGAAATTTCACCATATGATGCACCTTATGAAGGTAGCTACAGTCAGGATTTTTCCGCAGTTGAACTAATGCAGGTAACCCTGATTGTAACCAGCACTGCAGGCAACAAACAGCATGTGACAGAATTTAACACGTTACGCACCATCACCCCTGATTTCAGTAGAGCTAGATAATGCAAGTTAGACAACAACAATATCAGGCAGGATTTTCCCTAATGGAAATTATTGTTGCCATGACCATGCTATCATTAATCATGGCAATGATATATGGAGGCATTCATACCAGCCGTAAAATGGCAGAAAAAGGCAACAAAAGAATTAATGCTACCAATGAAATACGCGTAGTGCAGCAGCTGATTCGCAGGCAGATTTCACGTATCTTACCCATGGCATTTAAAGAAGAGGACAACAGCTTTGTTATCTTCGAAGGTGACAGCGAACACATAATGTATGTCTCACCAATGCCAGGTTATTTAGGCAAAGGCGGTCCCCATGTGCAATTAATTGAGATTGTTAATGCAAAAGGTGGTAAAATCCTGCAATTTTCGCACTGGCTACTCAATGACTCCCTAGATGAAGACTCATTTGAAGACAGTGAACAAGAGCCAGTAGTGCTGTTAGAAAACATAAGAGATGCTGAATTTAGCTTCATGAAACTGGATGAAGAAGGCGAGCCAGGTGACTGGGAAAGTGACTGGGAAGAACCAGAAAACACCCCATTGATGGTAAGACTAGATGTAGAAATGGGCGATAAGGCATTAATGCAGTGGCCAATTATGCAAGTAGCACTGATGTTAGATGCTACTGCCACCAATAGAAGAGTAAGCGATCATTTGCTATTAAGAGGACGTAGCAGGGGCGACAGTGGTGAAATAAGATGAAACAGCAGGTTTATAAACAATCTGGTGTAGCATTAATTTTAGTGCTATGGGTAACCGTCTTGTTAACTGTAATCGCAGCGAGTTTTGCACTGTCAGCACGGACTGAAGGAGTACAGGCAAAAATGGTGTTTGACACCACCAGAGCAAGATATTTGGCAGAGGCAGGTTTGCATCGAGCAGTGTATGAGTTACGCAACCCAGACCCAGAGTCACGCTGGATTGCAGATGGAAGAACCTACAAAATGGACTTTGCAGGCTCTGAAGTTGAGATACAAATTACTGACGAGACAGGAAAAATCGATATAAATCTTGCCAGTGATGAACTTTTAGTGGGCTTATTTGCCTCATTAGGAATGAGCGATGATGAAGCCATGATGTTAACCGAAAGAGTGATAGACTGGCGCGACAATGATGACATCAGAGGAATGGATGGAGCAGAAGATGACGACTATGAAGCAGAAGGATATAAATATGGGGCAAAAGATGCATTATTTGATACAGTCCCTGAATTACAACAGGTAATGGGCATAAGTTATGAAATGTACAGAAGACTAGAGCCAGCAATAACTGTATATTCTGGCAGTAGAAACATTAATATAGCTTACGCACCAGAGCAGGCACTAATGGCACTAGCAGGAGTAGAGCGGGAAGATGCCCGACAGTTTATTGAAGAACGAGAACTAATTGAAAAACCTGGAGAAGAGTTGCCAATACTGGCAAATGGACAAACAGGAGCAGCACGCGGTGGCGGCGTAGCATTTAGCATACAAGCCAAAGGTACACTAACCAATGGTCGCTGGGCACAACTAGATGCGACCATAAGATTGGGTGGAACCGTAAATGGCAGGCCATTTAGAATAGTAAGATGGCGGGATAACGAACATCTATAAATAAATATGAATACAATAGATAAACTACAAAATGATTTAAGCTTATGGTATGCAGCATCGCCCATAAACCAATTTATGCACTGGTGGAAAACAGAGCTGAAATCATTTGTGCCCCAAAAATATAAACAACAGTTATTTCCTGCAACGATTAAAGTATATCTAACCCAAGATGCAGAAACCATGACGGTTTGGTACAGTACCAACAATAATCTTGCAAAATACACAGATACAACCACAACAGATGGCACGCCAGAACAATGGTGGCATCAGGTTCAGAATATTATCAACGAAGCAGATGGGAAAAAAGTATCAGTTGAGTACTTATTATCCAATGATGAAGCACTCATAAGAAAAATCGCACTACCCCAAGCTGCCAAAGAAAATCTGGACGAAGTCATAGGATTTGAGCTAGATAAATATGTTCCATTTAATCAGGAACAAGTTCAATTAGGCTATAAAATTGACCAAATAAATACTAACGAGGACAAGATATTACTGGATTTAGCGGTTGTCCCCAAGCAAGCAGTAGCAGATGTATTGAATTTATGTGATGACAAATCTATTTCATTAGATGGAATAGATGTAAACTTAATGGATAAAGATACAGAGCCACAATATTTAGGAGTCAACCTGCTACCTGCAGAAAACCGCAAACCCAGAAATTATTTTAACCTAAAATTAAACCTAGCATTGAGTTTAGTGCTAATGGCACTAATTTATTTTGTGATGCACACCTCACTTGCCAACAAGCAAAACAAGATTGAACGACTAACTGAAATTAACAGTATATTACAACAACAGGCAAGAACCTCAAAATTACTAAGAAAAGAACTAAAAGAAGTAATCGTTTCCAGTAAGTTTTTACAAAACAAAAAACATAATCACCCAGCATTAGTCACTATATTGTCAGAAGTGACCACAATCTTGCCAGATCATACCTATCTTACCAGATTAAAAATCAGCCAAGAAAATCTGGAAATAACCGGCCAGTCTGACAATGCCAATAGCCTGGTACCAAAACTGGATGAGTCAACCAACTGGTATGTTCCACAAATTGTTGGTGGCATAACCCCAGACTCAAGAACCAACAAAGAAAAGTTCACCATCAAAGCCGACCTTAAAGAGCCACAAATAGAGACCGAAGATGACAGCAACACCTAAGGCTCAAAAAACGAATATGCAAATGAACCGCTGGTATGCGTTATTAATTTTGGTGTTTGTTCTGGTATTGATTTATTTCTTATTTTTTCAAAGTTTTATTGCTGAGCATGCACTATTAAACGAAGAGCTCATTGATTTAGAGCAAAATCGACAGGAGTACACTGAACTGGTATCATTAATCCCAGAGTTGCAAAAGCGCATCAACACCGTCAAAGAAACCGTCGGTGATAACACTAGTTTTTTAGTAGCAGATAGTTACAATCTTGGTACAGCCGAATTAACCCGTATATTAAAAAGTATAGTAGCAAAAAATACAGATACTGCCTCAGAATGTCAAACAGTCAGCAATACCCCCAGCAAAGACAGAGACCCCGACCAGTTTGAAAAAATTATTCTAAAAGTAAGAATGCGTTGCCAATTTGAAAAAATGATTAACGTACTAGTTGATACAGAAAATCACGTACCACACCTATTTATCGACAATTTACACTTAGAACAAAGAACCATAAGACGCTCCCGCAGAAACACCACCCCAGCCAAACCAATGCTAGAGGTCAGATTCGATTTATACGCCTATATGAATAAACCTGTTAAGAAGAAAGACAATGATAAAAAATAATTTATTGGGTCAAATCCTTATAAGCGCATTAGTACTTTTCTTGTTAATTAGCAGTATCCAGATGTTTGGCTGGGGGTTGGGGATTGATAAAGTTGAGATAGATCAGGAAAACCTGGTGAGCTTACCAACTATTCCAAAAGGCATGCAGATAGGTGAAGATAGCTCAGCAGGTGACAGCAAACAAATGCTGGTTAAGATAGGTGCGCGGCCCATGTTTAGTGTTGATAGGCTCCCATTTGTAGAAGAAGAGCTTACCGATGCGGAAAAAGGCGAGGGAGAACCACCGCCTGTTATCAACGAACTCAAAGCACAACTAACAGGGGTAGTAATCACTCCTGAGGCAAGTTATGCAATGATTTTAGATAGCCTTACCAACCAGCGGGACATTTATAAAGTAGGTATGCCACTAGATGGTGAACAAGGAGGCTGGACGCTAAACTCAATTGAAAGTAGAAAAGTAGTATTTGTATCCGATGAAAATAAAACTGAAGAACTAGATCTGCAAGTATTTAGCGGTAGCATGAAAGCAGGTAAAAGTGGCAAAAATAGAGCTACCCCGAAAAATGCCAATAGAAACTCGGCAACTAGAAAAGACAAGAAAAAGAATGCGGACGATATCCGTAAAAAAATAGCAGAACGAAGAGCGCAAATGCGTGCTGAAGCTGCCAAGAAGAACAAATAGGAGATATTGAGTGATTAAAAAATTAATCATAATCTGTACCACAATCGGGCTGATGTCCTGTGCCTCAGCCCCGTTGGATTTATCCAAAGAAGTAGATGGTTATGATTATCTACAAGGCATCGAGAGTAACAAATACTCAGGTGCTGTATTTGGAAACGATGAAAATCAGCAACAAGGCACAGACAAAGAACAGTTTGAGTTTTATCCAGGTACAGGCAAGTTCATCGACTTAGATGCAGCCAAAAACCAGCAAAAGGCAGTATCACACAAAGGTGAAATAACCCTGAATTTTGAAGGCGACCCACTACCTATGGTCGTCAACCTAATACTTGGGAAAATACTGAAAGAAAACTATGTTATAGCCCCTGGTGTTTCTGGTGCAGTAACATTTGCAACTGTAAAGCCAATCAACAAAGACCAAATTCTGCCAATTCTGGAAATGTTGTTGAGTTGGAACAATGCCGCCCTAGTTTATATTGAAGACAGATATCATGTAATGCCACGGGCCCAAGCAATCAAGGGCAACCTGATTCCAAGTTATGGGCAAATGGAAATACGTAATGGCTATACCGTAATGGTAGTCCCATTAAAATATATCGCACCCTCTGAAATGGAAAAGGTACTAGCCCCCTATGCCAAAGACGGATCCATAGTAAAAGCCGACAATGCCCGCAATCTACTGTTTTTATCAGGAACAAAAAGAGAACTAGCAATGTATCTAAGCACCATCAATATATTTGATGTGGACTGGCTTGAGGGCATGTCAACAGGTATATTCACCCTAAACCGGGTTGAGGCAGCTACCATAGTAGCCGAAATGGAAGCTATTTTTGGCGAAGGAGCAGATAACCCACTGGCAGGCATGTTCAGATTTATGCCACTAGAACGGCTAAATGCAATCATGGTCATCACCCCACAGGAACAATACCTGCATAAAGCCAAAGAGTGGATAATGCGTCTAGATCGGGCTGACTCAGAAGCATCCAGAACTCTGTATGTATATAATGTCAAAAACATCAAGGCCGATGATTTGGCAGGCTATTTAAATGACGTGTTTGGAGGTAGCAGTGGTAGTAGCTCCAGAAAAAGCAGCTCAGGTAAAGTAGCTCCAGGTTTACGTGGTAAAGAAATTGGTTCCAAAAACAAAAAATCAAAAAAGATAACCAGTAATAAAGGCTCATCTAATAAAGACGGCATAAAGTTCACTGCCATCGAAGAAAATAATCAAATTTTAATCAGTGCCAATGCTCAGGAATATGACTCAATTCTGGCAGCAGTGTCTCAGTTAGACATTGAGCCATCGCAAGTATTAATAGAGGCAAAAATCATTGAGGTAAAATTAGAAGGCCGGCATGAATTTGGTATTCAATGGGAATTTGAAGGCAGTGCAATTGATCCCGAGCCTAGTCCCCGGCCAACTTTAAAAGGCTTTGCGGGTCTAAGCGACACTATATCATCCTCACTTGGAAGTTCGCTTAATTATGTACTAACAGGGGCAGATATAAGAGCAACAATTTCGGCTCTTGAATCAAGTGGCAATGCAACTGTATTGTCAACACCATCATTGTTGGTGTTGAATAACAAAGAGGCCAGTATTAATGTAGGAGAACAAATTCCAATCCCTACATTTAGCAGTGGTTTCAACAATAACAACAACAATAACAATAACAATAATATTAGGTCATCTGTTACATATAAACAAACAGGCATTAAACTGCAGGTAAAACCAAGAATCAATCCAGGAGGGCTTGTTTATATAGAATTAACCCAGGAAGTGAGTAGTCCAGGAATTAAAGACCCGGATACAAATAATATACCTATAGATAATAGAGATATAACTACCGAGGTAGCAATTCAGAGTGGTCACACAGTAGTTATGGGTGGATTAATTAAGGAAACAAAATTAAACTCTAAAACAGGTATTCCCGTATTGAGTAAGATACCGCTTGTGGGCAGCTTATTTGGTAGCAATACAAGTGATTCTATCAGGACTGAGTTATTGGTACTAATCACCCCAACGGTCATAGAAAATCCAGAACAAGCCAAACAGTTAACCAAGGAGTATGCCAAACAATTTAAAGGCCTCAAACCAATTAAATCATTTAAGGACAAATACGAGGACGATTACAAACACACTGAAAAAAATAATCAGAAAGAAACCAACGAGCAAAACAACAATGAATAAACTAAACGCAATAATATTAATACTTACAGCCACACTATCAATGACGGCTTGTGTTGATAGTGAAAAAGATAAGCTGGATAATCGAATTATTGAATTTTGGAACTATAAAATCAATAATGATTTTAATAAAGCTTATGAGTTTTTAAGCCCAGGCTGGAGAAGTTCAGAGGATAAGGAGTCATATGTACGACGAATGAGTCGCAGCGTAGTTGACTGGCTGGGTATAAAAATTAAAGACAAAAAATGTAGCGAGAAATACCTGTGTGTTGTTGTACTTGAAATAGAATACGAGTACCATTTTAAAGGGACAATGGCAGGTAAAATACGTATACCATCAGACATTCGGGAAACATGGTTAATGAAGGATAATATTTGGTATTATGTCCCAAACAAGTCAAAATTCAGACAAAAGTAATATTTTCTTGCGATTTATAAATTTATGTCGTAGAATTGGCACAGCTATAGAATAAAGCTGATTCTCGTATGTTGTGGGGATAAGATTTATAGCTCTGTATTTATTATAATATTTTAGGAGTTCTAAAAAATGAAAAGAAATAATTTAACAACTGCTATTGTTGCAAGTATTGCTGGTGTTGCCGGTATTGCAAGTGTATCAAACGCAGTAAACCTAAATCCAGATGGCGTAGGCCAGGTTCTGGTTTATCCATACTACACAGTAAACAATGATCTACTGACTTTAATTTCAGTAGTCAACACTACTGATCAGGCAAAAGCAGTAAAAGTACGTTTCCTTGAAGGCAAAAATTCTCGCGAGTGTTTGGATTTCAACTTATATTTGTCTCCATATGATGTATGGACTGCTGCTCTGGCTTCGACTGTGGCAACAGCTGCATTCGCAGGCTCATATGCTGGTGATAATTCAGTTAAGTTACACACATCTGATACATCATGTACAGTTCCAGATATAAATCAGTATGAATTTTTACCATGGGGCTTTGATCCTCAGGGCGATGGTGATCCTGGCAATGGTTATGACAATGGTGGTAGAGATCTACAGCGTTGTACTGAAGGTCATTTTGAAATGATTGAAATGGGCACTTTATTTGACACTGGTACTAATGGCGGTGCTGCAAGTGCCGTTACCCATGATGCAAGTGGTGTGCCTGCCGACTGTGGTGTGGTCAACAATAACTGGATAGGTACATGGCTTGGCAACCCTAATGATGGCTTAGAGCCTCCAACAGGTGGATTATTCGGCTCTGTATCTTTGGTTGATGTGGCTGGAGGTACGGATGTTACTTATAATGCTGATGCCATTCAAGGCTATACTAGCAATACTCAGCATACTGATCCAGGTGATATAATCCCTAGTTTAGCTACAGGTGCACGTAATACAAGCTATGTATTTAATGGCAATGTAGTACAATCTGACTTTTGGACAGAGTCAATCCAAGCTGTTAGTGCACTATATATACATAATCAGGTTTATGGTGAGTATGTATTAAGTGATACCATTGGCGCAAATACAGAGTGGGTAGTAACTTTCCCAACTAAGTTTGCCTATGTAGATCCAAATATTGGCTATGCATTTGCACCAGGGACTCAACCTAATGAGCCATTTACTACGGCATTTACATCTGCTGGTGGTGGTACTGCCTGTGAAGAATATGGTCTGGGTTATTGGGATCGTGAAGAGCAAGAGCCAGCTCCGGGAACAGTTATAATACTTCCATCTCCAAGGCCTCCTGGCATTATTGTGGATGTGCCAATATTCTGTTGGGAAACTAATGTATTAGAGCTTCATGATAATGATGACTATGATGACTCTTTGCCATCAGAAGTCTTAGGCTCAAATTTAACTACGCATTTTCAAGTGCGTAAGAACAATGTACCAGACTTCTTTGATACTGGTTGGATTGCATTAACTTTTGGGCAATCTACCGATGATAACTTTTCTAACACGACCTATACTGGTTTACCAGTAACTGGTTTTGCTATTCAAAGATATGTTAATGGCGCATTAGCCGACGGTATTCTTGCTAACTATGCAGGTCTATTCAAGCATAGATATTCTAAGTCAATTAGTTCTTAATGAATTAAATTTAAATTAGTTATATAGTAGGATTAAAGAGGGCGAGTTTATCGCCCTCTTTTGTGGTTTAAAATTTGACAACTACTTATCTATATCCATCAATCTCCCACCTTGTTGTTAAAGATTAAATAAATTTTAAAACAATTAACACTTCTTTAAGTAAATTTTAACATTATATGAGGTATAATCACCACCAGTCATAATAAATTGCAGTGACATACAGAATTACAGAATAAACACTATGTTAAAACCAGAGTAAAAACATGAAAATTATAAAAAAACTAATTGTTATATTAGCCATTACATCTATACCATCAACAGTAGTATATGCCCAAGATTTGAATTTGACCTATGCTGATGGAAATATCTCTTTGCCACTAAGTCCAGCAAATAGCATGAGCATTGACCCAAATAGTGGAGATATAAATATTGCCACGACAGCAAATGCAGAAAATATAGGAACAAGTTTGGGGCTTCAGCCTGTAGGTAATGCACCTGACATTTCTTTTCAGGTAATACTGAACACTGCAGCAACATCTGCAACAATAAATGCAACAATTACTGAGGATGCCGTATATTGCCAAAAAGGTGGATTATGGGGAACCAGCTTAACAGCCAGTAATCCGCCAAATACATTTGTGACAGGAGTTACAGGGCAAGGGACATCAAATAGTTCAAACTATACGCTAACTTGCGGCAATTCATTTGGTAAAATTACTGAAAATGCTACTGTCAGCGGAATAGTAGCAGTTAACAACCCTGTTGTAACTATTACTGCGACTCCCACCAGTGTGACAAGTGGCGGAAGCTCCACGATAAACTGGGCTGTAACCAATGCACCAGATAGCTGTACATTTACTGGCGATTGGCCTACAAATATAACCTTTACTAGTAATGGTCCATTTTCTTTTAGTGAAAACAATATAACTTCCAACAAGACTTACTCGGTGCTATGTGACAATTCTGCACCAGGGAATTCAGGAACACAAACAGCAACAGTAGTAGTTCAAGGACAAAGTGCCTGGTCAAGTTGTGCGGCACCGTCTGAGTACGTTCTGAATGGAGCAGAAGATAGAACCGTAATTGCTAATGCTCTAGATACATCGCAGCCATTTTCTTATTCAGGCTTATTTTCTGAGCTTCAGGGGGGCGCGGGTACAAACAGTCCGTGGCCTGGTAATTTTGGCGAAAGCATACAACTGACACTAAACAAAAATAAATACATTGCAGCTCAGTTTACTACTAATAACATAGGTTATAATGCAGCATTGCAGGTATCTGGTACCAGCAATAATCAAGGGACACAGTCGCAAAATTGGACCTATATGATAAGTGAGTGCCCAGGGGCTTTTGACTCTCCTGTAAATAATCAGCCAGCCTGTATAATGGCAGCCAATTCATTACGTTGGTCAACTAAATCAACACCTACTCCTGGATTTCCTCCTGGATACTTTTGTAGATTAGACAAAAATAAAACCTACTACCTGAACTTGATTCACTCAGATAACTCAGAAGGTAACGGCTATGCAACCAGCGATTGCCAATCATCATCATCATATTGTGGTATTTTGGCTCAAATGTTAGAAGTTAATCTATAGAGAGAGAAATATTGAAAATTATAATCCTATTGAGTGCGCTACTAAGCGTTGTCACCAATACAAGTTTTGCACTCGATGACAATATATTGGTTAAACAGGGAGTAGTTACTATAGAGTTTACAGACATAGATGGTTTTTCCCATTCTATGCCTGTAAACGTTAAAAGTGGTTTTTTTAATTCACTTGATCGCATAGATAGTACATTGAAAACCATATTAACCATGAAGCATATTGTTAATTACGCCAAGAACAACAGTATCCTAGATGAACAATTAATCAATAGTAATATCAGTAATTATTTAGTAGAAAATTCTGAGGCAATTAGTCAGATAAATTTAAATGATATGCAGTTTCTTCAGCTGAAACAATACCTATTGCTTAAAATGTCTTATCAATATGTACAAAATCATATAAGAGACTCGGTGGAATATGATGATTTGTTAGAACTTGCACAGGAGCAATATTTAGTCACAAAACCAAGCTATTTTCAAAAACATATGCGAGACATAAGGTATATTAAAGTTAGGTACACCGAAGCCAATAAACAACAACAGTTGCAACTTGCCCGAAATATCCAACAACAACTACTAGCAAATGAACTGGATTTTGATAAAGTTGCTGTAAATTATGGATCTTCAAAGGATGTTGAATTTATACAAGATATAAATGATTTTTATTATAACGACAAATACAAAGAGTTTTCAGACTTTGTATTTAAACCTGATAATACTGGCTTAATCGATAATATTCTAGATGCGGAAAATATATTTATGGTAGCAATAATAACTAAAATTTCTCCCGAAGGTTATAAAGATTTTACTGAGGTGAAAGATAGTATCTTAGCTAAGCTCAAAAATGATAAAGTAACCAGAAAATTTGCTAACTTAGTGTCCACACTAACCCAGGATCCAGTGGAGATAAATGAAGAATCTATCATATCATTAAAAACTAGGTATTTAGAAAAAGTCTCACAAAGATAAATTGTTCTATTATTTCTTTAAACGCGAATTAAAGGATAAGTATTTAGGCAACCTAACAGGTTTTGCTTGGGTCTTTATTCAGCCAATAATAACTTTGTTAATTTATTGGTTTGTTTTCGATAAAATATTTCAATCTAGATTTTCCAAAGAACAGCAAGAAGTAGGTTTTATTGTTTATTTGGCAGTAGGTTTCTGGCCTTGGATGGCATTCTCGGAATCAATTATCAAGTCTATTACCTCAGTGTCAGAAAAAAAGGAACTAATTGGCAAAATAACCATTGATTTAAAGATACCTGTTGTTGCATCGGTTGCAGCAATATTTTTTCTGCATATGTTGGGATATATTCTTGTCTTAACAAGTTTAGCAGTTTTCAACGATAATTTCGACTATGTGAGTATTCCATTGGTAGTGTTTCCGTTATTGCAAATGTTTTGTTTGGCAATTGCAATGGGCTTATTATTGTCAGCAATACAAATATTTGTCAGAGATACACTGCAATTAATGACAACATTAATAACACTATGGTTCTTTTTAACTCCAATTATATATTCCGAATCATTTTTACCAGAAAAATACAGGGCAATCATCCAAATAAATCCATTATACACACCAATTACATTTATTCAAAAGGCTATAATAACCAAAGAGAGCTTGCCCTGGCTGAACCTATTAACCCTCTCTGTATTAACTGGATTATTATTATTTATCGCAATACGGGTGTTTAACAAACTTGCACCAAGTTTTGAAGATTTTAAATAAGAGTTATAACTAAAGAGACAAAGCTATTGGGATACTTGCTTTTACTGTTTCATCTCGTAGTCAGGATAGCGCCTTAACAGGAAGTCTATATATTCATTTGCTTTTTCATCATTTCCTTGTTCTTGAAACCTTATTATTACTTCCATCAGTTCCTCTGGGCTTCTAAACATAATATGTTTATTCATATTAGCAGAATATTTTTCGCGTTGCTCCTCAATGCTACCTTCTGGATGTTCAATATCAAAAGTATCCTCAATAACCACACGCTTATTTTTGTTAGACGATTTAGTTTTTTCGATTACAGGTACATAAACTTCTTCAGAGTTATCAACATGGGTAGCTTTCCATACTACAGCCGCTACAAATAGTAGCACAGCAGCGATAATAATAAGAGTTAAAGGACTTAATTTTGTTTTAGTTGTCATAATGATATTTTGTATATATAAAAACGATTAGAGTGAATTAAAATAATAATGTTCCCTATTTTAATAAAAAAACAACATTTATACTATAGATATCATTATAATTGCGAAATACATTAATAAATACGTACAAAATTTTGTCATACATAATCCAAGCTACAAATATCTCAAAAACCTATCCTAATATTAACACTGCAAAAAATAGGTTTAAGTCACTAGTGTCTTTATTGTTTAATAAGGAATTAACAGGCGGTTACGAAGTTCTAAGGGATATTAACCTGACTGTTAAGAAAGGCGAATCTCTAGCCATAATTGGTAAAAATGGTGCAGGAAAAAGTACCTTGCTTAAAATTATAAGCGGAGTTATCAGACCAACAATAGGAACGGTTGAGGTCAGGGGTAAAATAGGAGCATTATTAGAGCTTGGCAGCGGCTTTCATCCAGAGTACACAGGTCGAGAAAATCTAAAAATGTCATCAGCACTTGCAGGGATGAAAAATAGTTATATTGACAAAAATATTGATGCTATGATTAAATTTGCCGACATTGGTGACTATATTGACCAGCCAGTAAAAAACTACTCCTCAGGGATGGTCGTAAGGCTTGGGTTTGCAGTGGTAACAGTTACCAATCCAGAGTTATTGATAACCGATGAGGTGCTAGCAGTTGGCGATACTGACTTCCAACGTAAATGTATAGCCTGGATTGATGACTACCTTAAAACTGGCGGAACCCTATTGCTAGTATCACATAGTATCTATCATGTACAAAAATTATGTAAACATGCTATTTGGCTTGAAAATGGTACAATCAAAAAACAAGGCAATTCATTTGCAGTATCACAGGAGTATCAAAGTTTTTATGAGAAAAAGCAAGACGATATAGTTATTAGTGGTGATAAAGACACAACAAATTATCACATAAATAAACTTCAGATATTTAATACAGATAATAAAGAAATCAGCCTGCTAGAAACATATGATGACTTAATTGTAAAGGTTACTGTATTCTCTCCAGATGATAGAATACCTGGTTTGGTACTGGGTATTATACGTAAAGACATACCAGTTTATGGCACAATTTCCGATTCACACAAACCTAATCCTCAAAAAATAAGAAAAAAGCTATATCAGTTTACGATAACTTACAAAAACCTTAAACTACTGCCAGCAGACTATACAATTAAGGCACATGCAATGGACCCAGAATGTTTACGCCTTATGGATGAAGTTGCAACACCATTTCGGGTACACTCAAATACCACTGATATGGGCGTAGTTGAGTTGGAAACACACTGGAATTGACGTATGATTGATGTAGTGATACCTATATACAATGCCTATGAGGCACTACAAAACTGCCTGTCCAGTTTAGCACAACAGCAAGTACAGGCATATAATATCTATCTAATTAATGATGCATCAACAGATAAGCGGGTAAAACCATATTTACAAGATATTGCCGAAAAAAATAGCTGGCATCTAATTAATCATGCAGTAAACCAAGGTTTTGTAAAAACTGCCAACGAAGGTTTAAGACTAAGTGATAGTCATACTATTTTACTAAACTCTGACACCATTGTTAGTAAATTTTGGCTAGATGCCTTTTTGCAGGCTATTCAAAACATACCGCAACTAGGCACAGCAACAGCATGGTCAAACAATGCCGAAATTTGTTCATTCCCCAAGTTTTTAACCCAAAACAAAACTCCAAAAAATATAAATATAATTTCAGAAATTTTATATAAAAGTTATAAACCCCGGTATCCAATTTTACCGACAGCAGTAGGTTTTTGTATGTTGGTCACCGAGCTAGCCAAAGGTAAAGTTGGTTATTTTGATGCAGTACACTTTGGGCACGGTTATGGCGAAGAGAATGACTACTCTATGCGCGTAGTCGCTGCTGGTTTAACCAATATTCTATGTGATAATGCCTATGTTGCCCATATTGGCAACCAATCATTTAATGACTTGGGCTTACAACCTAATGAGAAAACCATGTATCGGCTACTACAAAAGCATCCAAAATATGGTCAGATGATACAAACCTATATTGATTCAGACCCTTTAGCAGAAGTTCGCACTGATATTTTATCCCTGATAAAACAAAAGAATACTGAATTGTATCAAGAGTTAATATCTCAATAGCTATCTAGTGAATAATTAGGTAAAATCATTGGGTTTTTAGATAAGAGATAAATAATGGAACTTGAGTTCAACTATGGTCAGCAAACTTTAGCACAAGGCATACAGAAAAATACAACTATATATGCCTCAGTTACAGGAGTAGCTCTGCCATTATCACATGAGGAGTTGG
>UOEW01000154.1_pt1 | contig 20992 bp, 18 predicted proteins | sample 1988701 | NCBI WGS metagenome assembly UOEW01 (sample SAMEA4712195, study PRJEB27164) | hydrothermal vent metagenome | biome: marine basaltic hydrothermal vent biome; feature: marine hydrothermal vent; material: mineral | place: Pacific Ocean | collected 2011-06-14/2011-07-23 | depth 1719 m | reverse complement strand
GTTTATGGTTTCTAGTAGTTTTTAACTTTCCATAAAACAAAACTTAAAAAGAGGCTAATTTCAGCCTCTTTTTTTGTATTTTATATTGTAACTTGTATGATTAAAACCCGATATAGAAAATACGATGCTAGCACAAGTCCTTGATGCACCTAGAAAATCCATAAAAAACCTCATCACCAGTGAGGTGACCACGGTTTTTATGACTTTCCTATGCACATCAACTACTTGCACTATCAAACGCATTTCTATATCGGGATTTGGGTATTATCATATAAGTGACTGCAGGATACGCAGTTTTATATTATCATTGAAATTAGCAGGGAGGTTGTAGCATGTGTTATTGACACTCAATCGCCGTTAGGCTCTTTCTTGTAGATTTGATGACGCTTGGCGTGCTGCGCACGGCTCTTTTTTGTGAAAATCTGCCCTTTTTGGCTTGGTGTAGTATAATTTTATTGCGTACTATTTAATGTACGTGTAAAACAAAGTCTGTTTCAACTAAACAAAAATTATGAATACAATGAACTATACCCAATTTAGAGCAAATTTAGCAACTGCTTTAGATGATGTAAATGAAAACTACAAGCCAATTATCATAACCAGAAGAAAAGGAAAACCTGCTGTTATTATTAGCCTTGATGATTTTAATTCTTATAGTACTCCCCATTGTACTGACTCAAAAAAAATAGACCTAATTATCTTTACTGATAGCTATTTAGAAGAAAACACACCAGTACTTATTAAAATAGATGATGAACCTCTTTCTAAATTAGAAGGAATGAGCCTTCGGTGATATAAGCATGTCATTGTTTTACTCGGTTTTTCTAGTTGATTATCTTTCGCTAGACGCATCCATTTTTGAAGGGTTGAAAATCCAACCCCTAATTTCAATGATACATCTTTAATTGTTTGATTTGCACCTCTGTTTAGTGCTTTATTAACTGATTGTACTTTAAATTTTTGGCTATATGTTGCCATTTGTTATCTCCTGTATTAAATTTTAGTTTTTAAAATTCTAGGCGACAGGTATGGTGACATAGGGGGGTACATGGAGATTGAAGTTAATGAGTTTCTTAAAAAGGGTGAAAAATAATGTCTACTATATACCTTGCTAGTGGTTCTCCTAATCTCAGAGGTTGAATTAGTTTAGAATGTTATAATTGTTCTTTTATAATTATAATTTATTTGGTATAATTAGAGCATATGAAAAAAATTGATTTTAGAGGAGCATCATTAAATAAATTAAAATCATTTAATGATGGTGTGAAACAAGATATAGGACATCAATTATATAGGGTTCAAATGGGTTTAGAGCCAGAAGATTCTAAACCAATGAAAACAATAGAAATTGGTGTTAAAGAAATTAGAGTAAAGGATAAGGATGGAATATATCGTTGTATTTATATAGCGAAGTTTGCAAAAATTATTTATGTATTAGATTGCTTTCAGAAGAAGACTGAAAAAACGCCTGATTCGGTCATTAAACAATCTAAGAAAAGATTAAAAGAAATATACCAGGAGCAAAAAAATGTCAGAAAGTTATAATAATGTATGGGATGCTTTAGAGGATGATCCTTCAAAGCGAGGTAACTTAAAAATACGTTCTGAACTATTGGTTTCTATAAGTGAAGAAATTAAAAATACAGGAGAAACCCAAAGCCACATAGCAGAAGTTTTAGGGATTAAGCAGCCTAGAGTTTCAGCTTTGGTTAAAGGCAAAATAAGTATGTTTAGCGTGGATTACTTGCTTGATGTGGCTTATAAGTTAGGGTTGCATGTTTCAATGCAAATTAATGATGAACAAGCAGCAAATGGGTGATTGAAACACAGTAAGTATATAAGTAGATAAATATATTAGTATAAAACTTAAAGATGAATTTAATCATAACAGAGGTGAAAAAAACAGTATTGCTGACTTGTAAAAAAATAGGATTTATGGAAGAGGTGACAGAATTACAAGACCTAGAAATGCAACATATAACCGTTGACAAAGAAGTTAAGGAGTATGAAAAATCGATTCTAAAAAACAGGCTTGCTGACCCAAGTATAGATGATCACTCTTTTATGATTATTGGGTGGAGAGAGCATTTAGCAAACGAAATTAAGAAATTAAAACGAGAAAAAGCCAAGAAAAAGAACATAAACAAACTGGTGAAAAGTGCCATATCAATTCAAAAGACATCCGCACAAGATGCAGACGCTTTGGGCTTTATGGCTCGCTCGTTTGTGCTTGCGACAATGCCACATAGTAAGCCCAAAACTAATGAGTTTGAGCGAATCAATGGAGATTATAAGCTTAATATGTGGAGTCCTCCTAGTGTAGGTTTGCCTTATGGTGCAGCTCCCCGCCTTTTTCTTGCATATATCACTAAGCAAATTAAACAAACAAAAAGCCGTGATATATCACTAGGCGACAATCTAAACCAGTTTATGAAAGAATTAGGATTAATCCCTACTGGCGGACGTTTTGGAACGATAACCAACCTTAAAGCACAAATTAGAAAAACCTTAGAATGCTCTTTTAGAATTAGCAATGATTCAAGCCAACTAAAAGAGGGTGTTAGACTAGATATTGCGGATAAATATAGCCTGTGGTGGAATCAAAAAGACCCAAGACAAAGAAGTATTTTTCCAAGCACCATAAGAATATCAGAGGGGTTTTACAATGATGTTATGGAGAATGCAATACCCTTGGATATGAGGGTATTAAAAGAGTTAAAGGGTTCTGCATTTACCTTAGATATTTACATGTTTCTAACGCATAGATTAGCCTATTTAAAGCATGAAACAGTCATCCCTTATGAGGTATTATTTGAGGTTTTTGGCTCTAATTATAAGGAACTTAAAACCTTTAAATTCAAGTTTAAAAAAGCACTTCAAAAGCAAACACTATATACTGTCTTGGACAAGCTCCTAAGGGCTTGTCCACAAACAAGAACAACATATATGGCACTAGAGTTGAAAAAATGTTAGATAAAATGTTAAATGCACCAGTAATTGCTAAGCTATTACAATCCCATTTGTTTAAAGCTATGGATAAAGAGCAGTTTAATCAGATGTTGGGATTTTCACGCCTAAAAAGCCTCAAGGCAGATCAGATGCTGTTTCAGCAAGACTCAAAATTGACTCATATTTACTATGTACTGGATGGAGCTATTAAACTTTGTCGCTCTACTCGTAAGGGGGATGAGAAAATTATTGAGGTGATACAGGCAGGTAAATCTTTTGCCGAAGGCATGTTATTTGAGGGCTCTCCAAAATATCCTGTCTCATCAATTGCAATGCGAGATAGTATTGTTGTTAGGATAGAGGCAAGACAATATTTGAGTATTCTTAAAAGTTCCAATTCATTGTGCATAAATATGTTGGGGCATTTGTCCAAACGTCTACACTGGATGTTAACTGAACTGGACAAACAAACTCTGCACAATGCTTCTTTTCGAATTATTGACTATTTTCTTTCTCAGGTTGCAGATGAAGAACATTCTGTTTATGACCTGCATTTAACAATTCCCAAAAGAGATATAGCTTCCCGCCTGTCAATCAAGCCAGAAACATTTTCCCGAACCTTAAAGTCTTTACTTAAAAAAGATTTAATCGACATAGAAGATAGCCATATAATCCTCAAGGATGTTCAACAATTACGTAAAATGGTTGAGCTGGAGGAGATTTGACTAGGAGCTTGTCCGAGAATAGGAATCGTAGCGAGAGAAAGATAATTTGAGGCAGGTTTTTGCATGATTTGAGAAAGATAGTTGCTCTATCTGACGAAAATCAGGTAGAAAATTGCCCGAACTTATCTTTTTCGTAGTAGATTTTTATTCTCGGACAAGCTCCTAGGAGCTTGTCCGAGAATAGGAATCGTAGCGAAGAGAAGCTGAATTGAGGTCTATTGATAAAGTTCTGGCAATCTTTTTGTATCTAGAGTTTTCTTTTGTTGCACAATCTCCAGACCTTTGCCTTTTATCTGCTTGAGCCATTGTTGCTGGTTGAATCTATGTTTTTTATCTGGATTATAGAGTTGTAGTTCTACATCATTAATTAGCTGTTGCATTTGTGGGTTTAGCCATGTCTTTATTGCAGCTAGATTGGTAGCTTGTTTGTTTGGATATTGTTGATTCCACCATTTTATTAGGTTTTTTTGTAGCTGGGATAAATCTTGGTTATCTATGGCGGCAACAATTTGTCGTTTACTAATTTTTACGGGTTTTGAAGTTGTTGTCTTTGCCTTTTTGTTAGGTTTTTTCAGGTAAAAAATCATTGTTATTAACCACAATAGGGCAAATATTCCTGTTGATACTTTCCAAAGCACGTTGGTTTTTTCTACTATTTGGACTTCTGTGGTTGGAGTTGGCTGGTTCATGTCTGCAATTGTGGCAGAATTGGTTGTCTCTGGCTGTTTAAACGGGTTGTCTATTTTGGGTATATCCATGGCAAAATCACCAGCATCAACTGGTAAAGTCATTGGGGGCAGTTTTGTGTGTTCTATCTGGTTAGTTTTGGTGTTATACCATTGCAGTTGATACTCGGGAATCCGTATAGCACCTGCCTGAGTTGGAATCAATGCCAATTTTACCTGTTTCCAAGTTTTTAAGGTTTGTGCAGTTGCCTCTGTTTGAGTTTGAGGTTGCTCTGGATAGATACGAATGTCCTTGATTTCACCTAAGTCAATATCAGGAATTTGGGTTTCACTTAAGCCCTCGATGTATAGAATTATGGTTCTGGTAATCGGTTCGCCGACTGTATAGGGTGGCTTTGACCATTTTTGTGAAATTTGTACCTTGGTTGCTGGCAGCCAGTCTTTGCCGATGGATTGTTGCGGAATTGGTTTGATGTCGAATGCTAGTGGCTTGGAGACTGCTCTTATGGGTTTACCAGTTGAGAACATACTAAAATTGCGTCTTGAAGTATTGTCTCTACCATTAAAAATAATTGGGTTTAGCTCCAGTTTACCACTTTTTTCTGCAAATATGGCATAGTGTCGCTCGATAACTTCATAGGTTTTACCATCTCTTTGAGTTCGGTATGTTGAGCCTTTATCTAGTTGAGTCACGATAGCATTTTTGGCTATTGGCTCGGACAAATTACCTTCACTTAATGAAATTGAGTAAAATAATTTTACTGTTACTATTATTTGCTCTTTTACAAAGGCAGAATTTTTATCAGCGGTAATTTCAATAAAAATATCACCATTGGCTTTAGTGTTTGGGTCTGACTTTGCTATGGTTATCTGGATTGGTCTAGTAGTTTGATTACCTAGTTTTATCGGTGGTATGGTATTGTTACCGACAGCAAGTGGCATCAGGGAAATTTGCCAGCTTTTTTCAACAGAATACTTGCCATTAATTATATTTGTTGAGGACGATTGACTGGTTCCTAATACTCGAAATACCTGTTGCAACTCAGATAAGTCTGGCTGCGCACTAGTATTGTCATCCACTGTGATGGTCAAGTTAAAGGTTTCACCAATAACTATATGAGTACGGTCTACAGTGGCAGTAACGGCTGCATAGGTTATATTGTTTAATGCCAATAATAAAAATATTAATAGTAGTTTTTGCATGTTTTTACCAATCATCGGTTTCATCTGGTTTGTGATTTTGCTGGTTATACTGATAGTAAAATTTACGCCGTAACAAGCCACCTGGGTCATCAGGAATACGTCGCAACCATTGTTCAATTGCTTCTTTGTTTTCTGCATTTTCTGCTAATTCTTCTGGGGTTAGCTTTACTTCTTGCTGTTGGCGTTCTTTTGCTTCTTGTTCTGCTGCTTTTTCATCTTCCTGGGCTAGCTCTTTTTCTTGCTGTTGTTGCTGTTTTTTTTCCTCTTCAGTCATTTCACCTGATTCTGACTCTGACTCTTGTTCCTGCTGTTGGGGATTGTCACCCTGATCCTGATTTTCTTCTCCACTTTGTTCCTCTCCATCTTGCTCCTTACCATCACTATCTTGTTTATCCTGTTGCTTGTCTTCACCTGACTGTTGGTCTTGCTGGTCTTGCTCCTGGTTTTGTTGCTCTTGTTCTTGATTTTGCTCCTGGTCTTGTTGGTCTTTATTTTGCTGTTGTTGTTCTAAGGCTTGTTCAACCTGTTTTTTGTTGTAAAGAGTGTCCTCATCATCTGCCCGAATTTGTAGTGACTGATTGTATGCCTCTAGTGCTTCTTGCAGCTTGCCACTTTGTGCCAGTGCATTGCCCTGATTGTAAAACCCATCGGCACTGCCGTCATTAAATAATTCACTGGCTTGGGTATAGTCTTTTTTTCTAAAGGCCGCTGTGGCTTTCCAATTGTCTGATTTGGCAGTCTCAAATGCAGCATCAACTTGTCCATTTTGCAGTTGTTTTGCGGCTTTTTGATCGGCATTTAACCAGAGGTCATCCCATGTGAGCGCATAGGATGATTGAGGTGTTTGTAATCCAACTACTAAAAACAGAGCTAGTAATAGACCTTTTCTAAACAGAAGTACAAACAATGGTAGTAATAATAATACTAGCCACGGCCCTTCATCAATAAGTTTTTCGGTATCATAGGCATCTTCAGTATCTGTTTGTGATTTGCTATTTTGTTCTACTTGTGTGGGTATCAAATAGTCAATATCAGATGAGTTGCCACTAATTTGGGCAAATCTACCATTGCCAGCTGTGGCTAGTTTTTTTAAAGCAGATACCTGTAGTTTTGGCACAACAATATTGCCAGCTGTGTCTTTTACAAAACCTTGTGCTGTTGGTATTGGCGCTCCCTCTTTAGTACCAATAGCCAATACCGAGGTTGTTATACGGTTATCCAGCAGTTTTTTAGCAGCAATTTGAGCCTTATTGAGGTTTACCCCATCACCAACCAATAGAACATCTCCAGTTACATAGCCTGCTTGTTGTAATAATTGTTGTGCTTTATTTAGGGCTATATCGACTCTTGAGCCTTGCACGGGCATAATATCTGGTGCTATAGCTTTGAGCATCAGGGCAATTGTCTCAGTATCATCAGTTAGTGGAGTAACCACAAACGCATCACCAGCATATACTACCAGTGCAGTTTGCCCATCTTTGCGTTGGTCCAAAATATCATTAATTTTAAATTTTGCCCGTTCCAACCTATTGGGTTTTATATCATCTGCCAACATACTTCTGGAGACATCTAGCACAATGACAAGGGCTGACTGATTTTTAATAACTGGTGTGGGCATTTTCCTAAATGCTGGTCCTGCTATTGCTAACACGGCAATAATACTAATTGGCCACAATAATAATGACCAGTTGCTGCCTTTACCAGCTGATTTTATTTTGATTGCTTGCAGTAGGTGCGGATCACATATTTTTGCCCAGCCATCATCTTTGCCATGATTTCGTTGTAAATACCATAGGATAAATAGGACTACTGGCAATGACCACAAAGCCATGGGGCGAATAAACTGTAGATTGGTAAATATTGCAGTCATAGTTTCCATAGCCTTAACCTCGCAACCGAAATATGGTTAATAGCAATAACATAGACAGGGTTAATGGCCAAAAAAACAGGGTTTCAGTTGGTCGATAAAACTGATCTTCTTTAGCTAGTGGCTCCAGTTCATCTAACATGGCATAAATATTGTTTAATTCTTGAGTATTGCGGGCTCGAAAATAACGACCTCCTGTCAAACTGGCAATTTTTTTAAGAGTTGCTTCATCTAAATCTAGTGATGGGTTGATGCGGCGATTGCCAAATACGGTTCTTCTATATATTTCATCTGCACCAATACCAATGGTATAAACTTTTAGTCCTTCTTGGGCTGCTAGTTCTGCAGCTTTTATTGGCTGAATTTCACCTGCGGTATTTTGACCATCAGTTAATAATATCAAAATTCTATTGTTGTCTGTGGTTGAGCGAACTCTCTTTACTGCCAATCCAATCGCATCGCCTATAGCGGTTGCTTTGCCTGCAATTCCTATGATTGCTTCAGACAACAAAGTATTGACGGTTTTTCGGTCAAAACTCAAGGGAGTTTGCAAATATGCCTGTTGTCCAAATAGAATCAAGCCAATTCGGTCGCCCTTTCTACGTTCAATAAAATCACCAGCTACATACTTAATCATGGTTAATCGGTCTACTTCACGACCATTGATTTTCATGTCGGTTTCCTGCATGGAACCGGATACATCAACTGCCAGCATTAAATCTCTACCCTCTACCGGCAAGGCAATAGCATCGCTAATCCACACGGGTTTGGCAGCAGCGACAATCAATAATAGCCATGCAACAATGGCTAACAGTTTAAGCCACCATTTGCCCTGATCGGTAATACTTGCCAGTGACTTCCAGAAACTGGTAAAAAACGGTACTTTTACGGTGGTAATGCTGGCTTGTTTTACTGGTGGTAGTAGCCAGACCAGTAAAGGCAGCAATGCCAGATAAAAAACATTAACCCATTGAAACTCAAGCATGTTTAGTTCCCTGTTTGAGTTTATCGACCTTTTGCATGGATTTAATTGCTTTGGGAAAATAGTTTTTCACGGTTGCTATTAATCGTGGCACATCAAAATCAACATTACGCATATATTGTGCCTGAGTTAATTCTTTGCTGAACTCACTGAAAACACCTAGTTGTCCTCTATGGTTGTTAGTATCCACTCTGTGATTTAAATATTCAATCCATTGGTTACCTGTCAAGGCAGTGGCATGTGTGTCCTTTAATCCATATTTGACAAATCGGTTTAGTAAAATAGAAACTTCCGAGGCTAGTTTGGGTTTGTTTTGGTGTATTTTATAGCGATTGCTAATATCTAACAACTCTTGTTGCAATAAATTATTGAGCTGTTTTTGCTTTCTTAATTGTGCTAATTTCTTCCAAAATAAATATGCAATTATAACCACACAGATTATTAACAGCCACCAGCCGATTGCCAAAGGCCAAATACTGGGGTCTGTTGGCAGATGAATATCTCTTAGCTCTAATGTGGCAGTAGCTTTATCCATGCTTGGTCTTTAGTCCATTTTTCCAGCTACTCCAGGCAGCAGCTGGTGACTTCATTGCCTGTTTAACTTTATCCTGTAGCTTATCACTGGTCAAGATTGGAATTACTGCCACTCCTGATTTTTGGATATTTGCATAAATGCTATCTAAGTGTAGGTTTTGTTTGGCTTGCATGTTCTGTACATCACTGTGTTTATTAGCATTAAAGACTACAGATTTTTCACCATTATTAACCCCATAAATACCTGGCAGTGGTGTATTAATTTCAAATATATCAGCGATAAATAGTGCTAAAACATCATTATGTTTATTTAACTGAACTAGGTGGCGTTTAACCTCGGTGCCCAGATGGTAAAAGTCACTTATGATAATAATTAAAGAACCTGGTCTGATAATTGTCCTTAATCGCCTAAGTGCATCTTGCAACAGTGTTTGTTGCTGGGAGTCTTTGGCATCAGACTGAACTAGGTGAGCAATCAAGCGCATCATGCCACGTTTGCCACCCACTGGTTTTTCATGGTGGATACCATTTTTACCATAACTCATAACCCCTACTCGATCACCATTTTTAACCGCTGCCCATGCTAATAATGATGCAGCTTTGGCTGCGGTTACTGACTTGAACTCTTTGCGAGTACCAAATGCCATAGAACTATTAGTGTCCATGATAATATGAATTGGTCTTTCTCTTTCTTCCTGAAATAACTTGGTATGAGCTGTACCAGTTCTGGCAGTAACCAACCAATCCATGTTACGAATATCATCACCTGCTTGATAAACTCGCGACTCCTGATAATCCATACCTCGCCCCCGAAAACGCGAATCATGTAATCCTGAAATTGCGGAGGAGGCCTTTTTGCGACTGGATAAGGACAGCGTTTTAGCATGAGCCTGTTGCCTAACTAATACTTTGGTTGTGACTTGGGTTGCTGCACTCATTGGCTCAATATCTTTAATGTTTATGAAATTGGTACAATTTTTAATAGCCTATCGATAATATCATCAGGGGTAACACCCTCTACCTCAGCCTCAAAACTTAAGATTAGCCTGTGTCTTAACACATCGTGAATAACATTGTGAATATCCTCTGGCAGCAAATGGTCGCGTCCACGCAAAAATGCCAATGCTCTAGCACATCTATCTAAAGCAATAGTTGCTCTTGGTGAGCCGCCGTAGTTAATCATTGCAGCTAGTTGCTTATCGTATTTGGCTGGGTTTCTGGTAGCTAAAATCAGCTCAACCATATAGTCTTGCAGATTGGGTGCAACATATAGATTTAAAACCTGTTGTTGTGCTTTAAATACATTTTCCTGAGTCAAGTATGCTGAGTCTTTGACAGGTTTTTTATAGCCATCCTTATCACGGTCTTGGGCTAGTTTTAAAATATCTTTTTCGGTATGTACATCTGGATAGTCAATGGCAACATGCATTTGGAATCTGTCTAGTTGTGCCTCAGGCAGTGGGTAAGTACCTTCCTGCTCAATCGGGTTTTGGGTCGCCATTACCAAAAATAGTTTTGGCAGCGCATAAGTAGTGCTACCAATGGTGATTTGTTGTTCCCCCATTGCCTCCAGCAGGGCAGATTGTACCTTAGCTGGTGCTCTATTAACCTCATCAGCAAGAATTAGATTGTGAAACAGTGGGCCTCTTTGAAATTCAAAATCACCAGTTTGAGCTCGATAAATTTCTGTTCCAGTTAAATCTGACGGCAATAAATCAGGGGTGAACTGAATGCGTTTAAAATCACCCTCAAGCCTATCTGCCAGTGCTTTAATTGCGGTGGTTTTAGCTAGCCCTGGTGCTCCCTCTACCAGTAGATGCCCATGAGCAAGCAATGCCATTAATAGTCTATCCACCAGTTTTTCCTGGCCAAATATTTCCTGAGATAATGATGCTTTCACCTGTTGAAAGATTTTAGCTGTATCTGATATTGTTGATTTTATATTTACTTCTATATTTTCCATACTCATTGTGTGTGTTTTTGACCATGTTATGACAGTTGGCATATAATAAGGTTCAAAGAAAATGTTTTCAAGTTATTTGGACTCTTAAATTGAGCTATAAACGTGTTTTCTATATCGGAGCTAGGGGATTAGGGTAGATTAGCAATGAACTACAGAATAAATTGACTTAGCAGGTTTGCTAAGTTTAAGATAACAGCTCAAACAAATATAGCATAATCATGTCAACAGAGAATCAAGAAAACAAAAATATATCCGCAATAAAAGTACAGAATCAACAAATTATTGTTAATACTGAGTTACACCTTTTTGCAGCACTAATCCCTGTGTTTGCATTGATGACAATGTTAATTTACAATATTTTCTTTGTTGCCAATCAAGAGCTACTGGGTGCTTATACCAATCAATACATCTTGTTAATAGCTGGATTCATTGCCGCAATAGTTGGTTTTTTGAATAAGGTAACTGCCAAAATAATGCTTACTGAGACTATTGAAAACCTGAAAAAGATTGTTGTTCCAATCATGATTCTATTACTGGTTGGAGCATTATCAGGAACCTGGCTCATTAGTGGCATTATTCCTGCTATGGTTTATTACGGCTTGCAGGTATTAAGCCCAGAAATATTTCTACCTGCATCAATTATTATTGCAATTGTTATTTCTATTGCCACTGGTAGTTCTTGGACAACCTCAGCTACGGTTGGTATTGCCCTAATTAGCATTGGCACTGTGTTAGGAGTACCAGCAGCAATGGTTGCTGGTGCAGTAATTTCTGGAGCTTATTTTGGTGATAAAATGTCACCATTGAGTGATACAACCAACTTGGCACCAGCTATGGCAGGGACAGATTTATTCACCCATATTCGTTATATGGCTTTAACCACCACCCCGACAATCATTGTTACTATTATTATATTTTCTATCATAAGCTTAAATATGGATACCAGCAGCAATACTGCCGACATTGGTTATTTATTGACTAATATTGATAAAACCTTCAATATTAGTCCATGGCTGTTTGTGGTGCCTGGGGTGGTAGTGGCTTTGATTATTATCAAAACCAAACCACTTATTGCATTGTCCGTCGGGATATTATTAGCTGCAGTTTTTGCATTTATTTTTCAACCAGAAGTGTTATCCTCAGTTTCTTCATCAAATTTAACCACCGTAGTAACAGCAGTTTTTATAGATACCGCAATTAGCACCGATAATGAAATTTTAAGCAAACTATTTTCATCAGGTGGCATGTTAGGAATGTTGTGGACTATCTTATTGATAATATGTGCCATGATTTTTGGTGGCATCATGGATGGTATTGGGGCATTAGAAAGGATAACTGAAGAACTATTAAAAATGGCAAAATCAGTTTTTGGATTATTTTCTAGCACTGTAGTCAGCTGTTTTGGTTTGAATGTTATTGCCTCTGATCAGTACCTGGCAATTGTTATCCCTGGTAAAATGTATGAAAAAGCCTACAAAGACCGAGGACTGGCTCCTGAAAATTTAAGTAGAACTTTAGAAGATGCAGGCACTGTAACCTCGGTATTAGTACCGTGGAACACCTGTGGTGCATACCAGTCAGGAGTACTCGGTGTTGGAGTTGCTGAGTATTTTATCTATGCAATATTCAACTGGCTAAGCCCATTTATGACTCTACTATTTGCTGGTTTTGGCATAAAAATCAGACAACTAGGAAAATAGTCAAAACTATTTAGTGCTTGACCGAGAAAGTATTCGTAGCGAGGGAAAGTCTGGTTTTGAGCAAAATTTCTCATTATTTGAGGAGAATAGCTGGCTATTTGACGAAAATAAGGAGGAATTTTGACAAAATCCAGCTTTTCCGCAGTAGAATACTCTTTCTCGGTCAAGCACTATTTATGCAATACAGGTATTTAGGTACAACAGGCATTAAAATTTCTGAAATTGGCTTGGGCTGTGCCAGCTATTGGGGTAAGAAAATCTTTAACCAGAACACTGCGATTAACATCGTTCATCAGGCTCTTGACCAAGGTGTTAGTTTCTTTGATACTGGGCATAGCTATTCAGGCGGCAATGCTGAGTCACGGCTAGGTAAAGCCATCTGTCACATCGGCGACAAATCCCATCTATGTTTATCCAGTAAAGCAGGAACTAGAATTGCCAATAATGGAAAATTATTCAAGGATTTTTCAGCCGATTGGATAAAAAAAAGCTGCCATCAAAGTCTGAAAAACCTCAGGGCAGATGCTTTGGGAGTGTTTCATTTGCACGGTCCAAACCCCGAAGATTTTACCGATAAATTACTCACCACGTTATCACAACTAAAACAAAACGGAGAAGTCAGATCATTGGCAGTTAATGCTTTTGATGATCACATTATAAAAACAGCTGTAGATACTGGGGTTTTTGATTGCATCATGCTTGATTATAACATCATGCGTCAAGATCGTAACATTCTAATCAAGCAACTCTATGATAAAAAAATTGCGGTGTTGGCAGCTGCACCTCTGGCAGGGTCTTTGTATTCCAATAAACTGTTTAAATTAACAGGCCCTAAAGATTTATGGTATCTAGCCCGTGCCTTGAAAAATTCACCAAAAAAGATTATTCAAGCCAGAAAGTTCAAATTTATCAACAAATTTAAACATACCAGTGGATCGCAGATAGCGCTGGGGTTTGTGTTGCAAAATCCAAAAATTAGTTGTGCGGTATTTGGCACCACTAATCCCAAACACTTGTCTGAAAACCTGCAAGCTAGTGGAATAAAATTACCTGCTGAACTTTTGCATAAAATATCAGCTTTGGGATAAACTGGAATTAACGAGTATGCAAAACTCAACAATCAATCAGAGACTCCTTAAGTTAGTGCCTAACAGCATATTCCTTATAGAACTGTGAACTAGCAATGACTTTTTTATTACGGGAGTTCATATTGCAGATAGTTAAGTTATGCTAAAATGGCGTGGCAATGAAAAATCAAATTACAAAAATTTTATCCCAGCAGGTCAAAGGGCGTGATACATTAGATCAAATATTCAATTTAATGTACCCCGAAATTAAGAAACTTGCCAATGCACAATTATCACGGTTAAATACTGGACAAACCATTACTCCTACTGTTCTAGTCAATGAATGTTATATGAAGTTAGCCAAACCAAGTAATTTATCCTTTGAGAACAGGAAACACTTTATCTGCACTGTAGCTAAATGTATGCGTCAATTTTTGGTTGATAAGGTGAGAAAAAATATGCGCCTTAAACGTGCTGGTGCAATCAGTCATGAGCCAATTACCCAGATTATTGGTGAGCAGGATGTTAATTTTAAATTGCTTGAGATTGATGAAATCATAACGAAACTGGAATTAATTGATGTAGATATGGCGCAATTAGCAGAACTGCGTTTCTTTTCTGGGCATAGTTTACAGGAAATTGCAGATTTTCAGAAAGTTTCAAAACGCACTATTATAAGGAAATGGAATATGACTAAATCTTTTATAACCACTTTGTACAATGAAGAAGAATAACTCAGTTCAAACCTGGAGGATAGCTAAACAGTTATTTGAAGAATATTTTGACAGACCAAAAGAAGAATCATTGCAACATATTGCAACAGCTCAAGATATTCCTGAAGATGTTAAACAAATATTAATAAAGCTGGTGAACTCACAAACAGATGATGATACCAAAATCACTGAAGCAGACCTATCTTTTTTTAATACTCTAAAGCAGGAGACTCCAGATTTATCAGGTAAAATCATTAGTAATTATTTGTTGCTTAAACGTATTGGCAAAGGCGGAATGTCTCAAGTTTATGAGGCAAAAAGACCAGCAATGGATATTCAAAAACATGTTGCAATCAAAATTCTACATAATCATATTGATGAACTGGATGATGTATTAAAAGTTTTATTTATTCGTGAACAACATATTTTATCAAAATTACACCACCCAAATATTATTTCATTACATCATGGTGGTATTTCAGATGATGGCATTCCATTTTTGGTTATGGACTATATTGATGACGCTATTGTAATCGATGCATACTGTGAGCAACAAAATCTCTCTACTAAAAAAATTGTCGAAATAATCAGGGATTTGGCAGATGTACTAAACTATGCACACAATCTGCTAGTGGTGCATAAAGACATTAAACCCAGTAATATTTTAGTTGATTTACAGGGAAATTTAAACATAGTAGATTTTGGTATTGCTACTTTTCAGCAGCTTAAATTAGACAAAAATGCAGTTAGTTTGCAAATTTATACACCTAGTTATGCCTCGCCAGAACAAATACTGAACCAAAATATCACACCTGCCAGTGATATTTTCTCTTTAGTGGCAGTAATGCTTGCTTTATTGACCAAGCAAAAACCATTGCCACATAATGACATTGAAAATTACGACCCCATTGCAGGAGAAAAACATGTCAGCAAATTATTAAACTCTGCTAATCTTGATAGCGACTTGGGTAATATAATAAAAAAAGGTCTAAGAGTTGATATAAATAGCAGATATAAATCCATGAGAGACCTGAAAAGTGATCTGGATAACTGGCTTAGCCTCAAGCCAGTGATTGCTACCGAGAGAACCACCTCCTACCTGTTAAAAAAATTTATTCAGCGACAGAAAGGCATTTCATTTTTAGGGCTCACCTTATTTGTTTCAATTATCATCGGGATATTCTCTGTGGTGCAACAAAAAAATCAGGCTCAACTTGAGGCTCTCAAAGCCAAACAGGTTACTGCTTTTTTAATTGAGTCCATTCAAGCCAGCGATCCAGATTTAACCAAAGGTAAAGATGTATCAGTTAAAGAACTATTACAAAATGCCAAGTTAAAAATTCAAGAAAGTGCTTTCCAGGACAGTCAACTTTCAACGGCATTAAAACAAACGATTGGGACTGCACTATACAAAATAGGTCAGTACCAAGATGCCGAACAACTATTACTACAAGCGATTAAGGCAGATGGCAACAACTTTACCGCAAGAATTAATTTAGCTGGTTTATACATTGAGCAAAAATTATTTTCCCAAGCTCAGATACAGCTTGAATTTTTAACAGAAAAGAAAAACAAAATATCTAAAGAGGATAAAATAAACTTGCAGTTGGCAGAGGTGCAAATGCTAATCAAACAAGTTGATTTTGCTAGGGCAGAGCAAAAAATTACTGACTTAATTGCCAGTCTGATAGCAACTGAAAATATTAAATTATTAATTGAAAGTAAAATTTTATATGCCAATATTATAAACGAAACTGGCAATCACCAACATGCTGTTCAAATTCTTGAGGAGGCACTAACTATCAGCCACAAATATTTTGGGGAAATGTCGACGACAACCACAAGTATTTCTTTCAGAATGGCAGACTTATTAAGCAATATTAATCCAATACCATGGGAGAGAATACTAAATATTTTCAATGACACTATACAGTTGCAGATTCAATTATTTGGTCCAGATCATCCAGTTGTGGCAAAATCTTATTTAAAATATGGTTTTGCTCTTAAAGCCAGTGGCAATTTTGCCAAGTCCAGAAAACAGAGTGACCTTGCCAAAAGCATTGCTCTTAAAAATTTTGATGAGTCACATATCTTAATTGCTCATATTAATATTTTATTAGTTCAGTTAAATGCCTTAACTGGAGATTTTGCGACCAACATAAAGTTATTGAACCGCTCTGTAGAAACTTATAGCAACCACTATGGAGCAAACCATATTGAAACAAATCAGGTAAAGACTACCTTGGCAGCTTATTTATTACAATCTGGGGATGGGGTACAGGCTTTACAGATACTACAACCATTATACCTGTCTCAAAAACAGCAACTAGGTGCAGCCAACAAGGCGACCTTGTATGCGCAACTAAATATTATCAAGGCGCTCACCTTGGAAAAGAATTTTCTCAAAGCTATAGAATTAGGAAAACAAGCCCTCAAATTGAGCACAAAAAACCTTGGTGAGGAAACTATTGTAACCATTGGCATACAGTTTGCTCTAGCAGAAGCTTATGCAGGAAATGAAAATTTTAAGCAGGCTATTGGTTTATACAAGCCCCTGCTTTCTACCAGTTTGCTAAAACACAATTCTATATTTGATCTTAAGATGTCAATCGCCCTAATTAGGGCATATCTAAAGGCTGGCAACAACCAGGATGCAAGCCTGTTAATTAACCATCTAGTTGACAAGTATTACCATAATTCAGAAAAACAGGATAAAAACTATCACACTTTGATACAGCTACAGACACAAGCCAATCATGACTTATGACATATTGTAACAACCACCAATAAATACTATTCTTGCTAAACTATGAGATCACTATTTATTATATTAATTTTAATTATTTTCGCAGGCTGCACTGCGCCAGAGATTGACACTGGCACAGAGACGGCAACAGGCAATACAACTATGGCAATAAAAGCAAACAGCATTAATTTTACTATTTTAGCACTAGGCGACTCGCTAACTGAGGGTCTTGGTGTAGCTGAAATGGACAGTTATCCAGCCTTATTACAAAAATCACTTGCCAATAACATCAAAGTAATCAATGCAGGCTTAAGTGGCGAAACATCAGCTGGTTTAAAAAACCGCCTAAATTGGGTACTCAAACAAAAGCCAGACTTAACTATACTTAATATTGGTGCTAATGATGCTATGCGTGGTTTGCCTTTGGATTTAACCAAAAATAATATTGATGAAATTATTACGAGGATTAAAGCAGCAAACTCCGATGTGATACTTGCTGGCATGCAGATTTATGCTAATTTGGGTAAAGAGTATGTACATAATTTTAATGCAATTTATCCCAAATTAGCTGTTAAGCACAACATCCCGCTGATACCTTTCTTTTTAGAACACATAGCAGGAAAAGCAGAGTTTAACCAAAATGACCTGCTACATCCCAATGCTAAAGGCTATCAAGTTATTGTGGAACTCAACGTCCTACCGATTGTAAACCAATATCTTAACAACAAACAACATCTAGCTTTTGAGCAGTAGAATATCTTTCTCGATCAAGCACTACCTACGAATCATATGCAAAACTTACTAACCGCCAATAATATAAACAAAACATTTAAACTTGGAAACCAGAGCATCAAGGTACTACAAGATGTAGCAATTGCCATCAAACACGCCGAATTTGTTGCGATTATGGGTAAATCTGGCTCAGGAAAATCTACCCTTATCAGTATTTTGGCAGGACTTGATTTGCCAGATACTGGCTCTGTGATGTTAAACAATCAAGATCTGGTACAACTCAGTGAAGATGAGCTGGCAATAAAAAGACAGACTGATATTAGTTTTGTATTTCAGTCATTTCATCTGATTCCTACTTTAACGGTTGCAGAAAACATTGGCTTCCCGTTAAAAATTGCTCGTAATTTTAAGCAGAATATAGTCAATGAGTTATTAAAAAAAGTAGAGTTAAGTCATAGGGCAAACTCATTCCCGCATCAGTTATCAGGTGGCGAAAAACAGAGAACCGCAATTGCCAGAGCATTAGTGACACAACCAAAAATTTTGTTTGCTGATGAACCCACAGGTAATCTGGATGAAAAAAATGCTCAAAGCGTTATGCGGTTACTGATAGATTTACAACAGGAGTACCAAAGTACATTAGTAGTGGTTACCCATGACCCTGCCATTGCCAGTTTAGCTGATAGAATTATCCATATTGTTGATGGCAGAATATAGTGAGCATTATTATATTTCGCCAGTGGTTTGGCAATAAGCTCTACCCTATTCTATTTAGCTTGTGTATTATTGTATCACTTGGTGCATTTTTGACTCTGGATGCACTGCAGCAGTCAGTGGATGATTATATCAGCGACAATCAAAAACAGATTGTTGGGGGTGATATTGTTATTACTGACAATCAGGCGTGGTCTGATAAATTATTGACTGAAATAAAACAGTTAGATAAGCAAAATGTAGTATTTGACTATCAGTTCAATGCCATAGTCTATACCGATAACGACTCATTACTTACCAGAATAAAAGCAGTTAGCTTAGCCTACCCGCTATATGGTGATTTAATTCTCACAGGTAATACTGGGCAGTGGCACACAGGTTCAGTATTAGTTGAGCAGCAGGTATTAAACACTCTAAATGTTAATATTGGTGATAGTATTCAAATTGGCGAGGCTCAATTTATTATTCATGCAGAAATACTTACCGAACCAGATCGTCCTTTAACCGCCTTTGGTTTTGGAGCCAGAATTATTATGCATGATTCTGACCTAGCAAAAACCAAACTCATGGGACAAAAAAGTCGAATAAATTACCGAATTGAAATCAAAACACCTGAAAATTCAGCAACAGAATCAGCAGAACAAGTAGCAGGACAGGCATTATTAGTACAATTAAATCAGCTTACTAAAAACACCAGTATTTCCGTAAAAACAGCCGAACAGTCCAACACCAGTATCTCAAACTTGAGCCAAAATTTTCTGGTGTTTCTAAAGTTACTGGTAATTGCAGTTATAGCACTATCAGGCATAGGCATCATGAGCATCGTCAAAGCCTTTGTAAGCAGACAGAAAAACACCAACGCAATACGGGTTGCTCTTGGTGAAAAAAGCACCTCGGTGATTACCTCGTATCGCATCTTGTTTTCTGTTATGGCACTAATATCTGTACTGCTTGCATGGCTGGCTAGTCTGTTAGTATTGTATCTGGGGAAAGATATATTTGCCGCTATTTTACCGAATAATTTAGCCCTGAATATTAGCTGGATAAGTGGCATAAAAGCAATCGTAATTGCCCTGATTCTAACTACATTAATGACCCACGTTACCCTCAAAAGTATTCATACTATTAAACCAGTTGCAGTTTTACACAAACATCAAAAGCAACAAAATTTATCTGCTCTGCCATGGCTATGGTTGGTATGTTCAGGACTTGCTGCCTTGGTGTTGTTGTATCTGGAACTGGGCAATATCAAACAAAGTCTGCAGGTATTTGCTGGTCTCATTATGATCTGGCTTGCCTTTGCATTATTGACCAAGGCTTTAATGAGTTTGATTAAATGGCTGTTGGATAAAAACATCATCAGACAATGGATGGTGAGTCTGGCACTGCAAAATATTTTCAGAAAAGGCAATCAATCCAATTTATTTATCACCGCACTATCAATGACGACCATGATACTGGGAACTATCACCATTTTGGATCATTCCATCAACCAGCAGCTGATTGCAACCTATCCCGAGGATGCCCCCAATTTTTTCCTGCTTGATGTACAAGCCAATCAGCAACAGCAACTGGATGAAATGCTGGGAGAAAGTTTAACTTATTATCCGGTTATTCGCGCCAGAATTGTCTCGGTGAATGGCGTTGATGCAATGACGTTAAAAACTAAACTTGGCAGATATTATAATATTAGTAGAGTGTTTAATCTTAGTTATGCAAATGAACTGTTAATAACTGAAAAATTATCCAAAAGTATTAACAACCAAGAGTTATTCGCCGATACTATTGACAGTGAGCCTATGTCCATCCTGGCTAGTTTTGCAGATTTTTTACAAGTTGGTTTAGGTGATGAAGTGGTTTTTAATGTACAAGGCATAAAAATCAAAACCACCATAACCAGCATCAGAGCAAGACTTAAGCGTGGCCCTAGTCCTTTTTTCTATTTTATTTTTCCGCCAGAAGTTATGGCAGATGCTCCCCAAATTCGATTTGCCACTGCTAAAGTTGCCGATGATAAAAGAGTGCTTATGCAAACTCAAATTGCCAAGTCGTTCCCAGGTATTACCACACTAGATGGTGGCAATATAGCCAAAAAGCTTAAAACATTTGTTGATCAGCTCAAAGGGCTGGTACAAATATTTACTGCCCTTAGTTTATTTGCTGGTTTATTGATATTTGCCACATCACTGGTTGCAACCTCACAAGACCGTCTGCGAGAAAGTTTTTATTATCGTATGATGGGTATGCAGGCAAAAGATTTGTTGCAACTAAGTATAATCGAATTTTTAGCTCTTGGACTATTCGCCTTTAATCTTGGAGTATTAATATCAGTGATAATATCAGCACTAATCACTAAATACTGGTTCTCATTAAGCTATATTTTCCCGTGGCAAATTTTCACAATTGCCAGT
>UOEW01000259.1_pt1 | contig 21113 bp, 15 predicted proteins | sample 1988701 | NCBI WGS metagenome assembly UOEW01 (sample SAMEA4712195, study PRJEB27164) | hydrothermal vent metagenome | biome: marine basaltic hydrothermal vent biome; feature: marine hydrothermal vent; material: mineral | place: Pacific Ocean | collected 2011-06-14/2011-07-23 | depth 1719 m | reverse complement strand
ACTATAGCTGTTGCATAAGCACCTGGTAATAATTTAAAATTTAATTGCAAGTTGTTTTCCAGCCATGTATATTTTAGCTCGATTGGGTTGATGCGGATGGCTCGGCGATCCTGTTGTAGCCGAAATTTTTCAAACCCCTGTTGGTAGATAGGAAACTTAGCTGCAATCTTTGTTTCCATAGATGCACACACTTGGGTGCTTTGCACTACATTTTCTCCATACATTGCTGCACTTATATGGATGTCAAATTGTTTGAGGCGTTGTTGGATTTCAGCAGGGGTGGCATCACTTGCTCGAAACCATGAGTGGCTTTTATCTAGTTGCAGAATATCTCCTGTGATTGGTACATTCCAGATTTTATCCTGAATTCTTTGGGCAACAATTGTATTGAATATATGACTACGAGCGGTGGATATTAACAGGCTTTTTAAGTTTTTGGTTTTAACTTTATATGTACCTGCAAACCAGTCACTAGCTTTTTGGATATTACCCATATCATGTCCAAATCTTTGTGGACCAAAATAATTAGGAACGCCAGTTTTACTGATATTATGAATATTCTGTTCTATTTGTCGGATGCTTCCTTGGATATTACGGATAATAATTTCAAAATGATTGTACTCTAGTTGCCCAGTTTTAATCTTTCTATTATGTTTACCCGATTTTAAAATAGTAATTTCATCAGGTAATGCTGATTCAATCTTTTGAATCTCAGCTATTTTTGGTAATTGCACACTAAACCACTGTTTAGTCACAGCATGCCTATCCTTTAAACCTGCAAAACCAATTTGTTTGCGTGGTACCTGACAGACGTTTGCTAGGCACTTGGCAACCCAGTTAGTATTACTGCTGGTTTTCTGAATATACAACCACAGGTGCTCACCAGTGCCAGATAATTCTATGCTATTTATTTCTGTCACCCTGAAATCTTCAGGGCAGGTACGCATGATGCCAGATGCCTCTACACGATTGAGAGTAGGGAATAACTGCTTAAAATCTGGCATTCCCTGGAGTTCTTGGAAAGGCAATAACATCACGAATATTATTGATGCCTGTGACATAACTAACCAGACGTTCGAAACCTAGTCCAAACCCTGCATGTGGTACCGTACCATATCTACGCAGGTCGGTATACCATTTATATTCCTCAAGATCCAAATCATGTTGCTGCATACGCTCAAGTAAAACATCTAATCTGGCTTCACGTTGTGAACCACCAATTAACTCACCAATACCCGGAACTAAAACATCCATGGCAGCTACAGTTTTGTCATCATCATTGCAGTGCATATAAAATGGCTTGATTGACTTTGGATAGTTCATGATTACAGTTGGTTTTTTGAAGTACTGCTCCGTTAAAAATCGCTCATGTTCGGTCTGTAAATCAACACCCCATTGGACTTTAAATTCAAATTTTTTGCCTGATTTTAATAAAATATCAATAGCATCGGTATAATCTACTCGGGCAAAACTGTCTGTTTGAAAATCTTTTAGGCGATTAATTACTCCTTTTTGGACAAACTTATCAAAAAATGTCATATCATCCATATTTTCTGCCAGCACAGCATTAAACAAATATTTTAAAAAGTCTTCAGCCAAATCAGCATTATCGTTTAAATCATTGAAAGCAACTTCAGGTTCTATCATCCAAAATTCTGCCAAATGACGAGTGGTATTTGAGTTTTCTGCTCTAAAAGTTGGTCCAAAGGTATATACCTTGGATAAAGCTAGTGCATGGGTTTCGGCATTGAGTTGTCCAGATACAGTCAAATAAGTTTCTTTATTGAAAAAATCTTTGGAATAATCAACAGTACCTTTATCAGTCATTGGTACATTTGCCAGATCAAGTGCTGTGACTCGAAACATATCTCCAGCTCCTTCGCAGTCGCTGGCAGTAATAATAGGTGTACTTATCCAGTTGAAATCATTGTTGTGGAAATAACGATGTACCGCTTGAGCCAGAGTATTGCGTACTCGGGTCATGGCACTAAATGTATTGGTGCGTGGGCGCAAATGTGCGACCTCACGTAAAAATTCCATGCTATGGCGTTTAGGTTGTACTGGATAGGTTTCAGGGTTCTCAACCATACCAGTGACCTCAACTGAGGTTGCCTGAATCTCACACGCCTGACCTTTGCCACCAGATTTAACCAGTTTACCAGTAATAATTGCAGAACAGCCAGTGGTTAAGTGTTTGATTTCATCGGCATAATTTGGCAAAGTATTATCAGCAATAACCTGAATACCATCAAAGCATGAGCCATCATGCATAATAATAAATGAAAATCCAGCCTTAGAATCACGACGATTTCTGACCCAGCCTTTGACTGTTACGGTTGTACCAAAGGCAATTTTGCCTGTTAGTGCCTGTTTAATTGATATGTTAACAGCGATATCTGTCATGGTTTTTTCCTGTTTTATATTATCTTTTTTATCACTCATAAAAATTCATCAGCTTGCCATATCCAATGCATTTACTTTGGGACCGTTAATTATTGCATACTCAACGGCATCAATTATCAAATCAACTTCGGCTGTGGTAACGGCAAAATGTGGGGTAAATCTCAAAGAGTTTTCGCCACCATGAATAACTCCCACACCATTATAACGCATAAATTCTTCAATAGAACCAGTGCCATAGGCTTTAAATTCTGCTGATAGTTCACAGGAAAATAGTAAACCAGTGCCTTGCACATTAGTTACCTGACCATTGAGTTTGTGCTGTAAACCTTTGAGTTTGGTAACAAATTCTTTGCCGCGTTCAATGATATTGGTTCTAAAAGCATTGTCAACTCTAGCCAGCACTTCATAAGCGACATCCATCGCTTTTGGATTAGTAGTCATGGTGTTGCCGTAAACTCCTTTTACATATAATCTAGCAGTATCTGCGGTCATTGCCAATACTGAGAGTGGATAGTGACCAGCATTGAGTGCTTTGGAGTAGCTTTCCATATCTGGTGCTGCTATGCCTGCAAAATCTGGATAATCCACAATAGATAAACAGCCACAAGCACGTAATCCTGCCTGAATGGAATCAACCAACAGTAGAGTGCCACGTTGTTTAGTTAAGGCTCTGGCAGTATCATAAAACTCTCGGCTAAGAGCCATGCCAGGATTGCCTTCACCCATGACAGGCTCCATAAAAAATGACTCCACAAAAATATTCTGCTCATCGACCTTGGCAAAGGCAGCTTTTAAAGCATCTATATCGTTAATCGGAATAGTAATTAAATTGTCACGGTTTTGGAAGGATGCACAATTTTTTCTATAACCAGGCAAGGATGAGTCGGAATATTGTGCGGGTCTATCGGTACGCCCATGAAAAGCACCTTGCAATGCCATGATTTTAATTTGTTTGCCAGCATGTTTGCCACCAATATCGGTCATATTTTTAGCATTGATATCAGATATTCTGGCAGCAACGGTTACTGCCTCAGAGCCAGAATTCATACATACAAATTTTGCAAATGGACATTTGCCTTGAGTATGACCAATTTCGCGTTTTAGTACCTTACTTAACTTAAGTTGTGGTACTGCTGCGGTCATAATATTAGCCATGACATGTGGGCGACTCATTGCCTCAAGCACAAAATCTGGTGCATGTCCTGCACCTAACATGCCGTAGCCACCATTATCATGAATAACTGCACCTTTTAAAGTAATCAACCAAGCACCTTTTGCTGCCAGTGATACATAGGGATTAACCGCATCTGCTGCATAAAAATTGACAAAATCATGCTGCACATATTGTATTTGAGCCGCTTCATCCATGTTTATCAGGTCAGAGAACTCGGCTTTAATTGCATTAAAGTTAGCATAACCAATTTCAATAGCATGGGTTAAATTTGGGTCACTAGCTATAAATTTTGCAATAATATCATCGTTTAAACCTCGGGTTAATACGGTTCCATTATTTGCACGTATTGCGTTTAATTTATCTAATACAGTCATGTTTTATCCTCTATAAGTAATCTGTCACTATTCAGCGAGTTTAGGTATTTTAGCGGAGCATTTTACCACAAATGATTAACAAGTGATAAGCTGAAAGTTATTGTTTTTGTATTCTATATAACTTGCTTGGTAATGCCAGTCGCCCACAACCATTCTGCACAATTGTTTGTGCTGGTGTGAAATATTGTGAAACGCTGGTCGGTGCGTGTGCCCATGAATCATAAAGTTAGCGGTATACTTGTTAAATAAATCTATAACAGCCAGTTGATTTACATCCATTATTTCATCACTTGCAGTTTGGGTGTATTGCTGGCTTGTTATTCTGGCTTGTTGGGCAAACTTTATCCGTTCTGGTATGGATAAATTTAAAAATGACTGTTGCCATTTTGGTGAACGTAATTGCTGGCGAATTTTTTGGTACTGAACATCATCGGTACACAAGCTATCTGCATGGGTTAAAATAACTCGGTTATTATCTAAATCAATAACGCTAGGGTCTGTGAGTAAAGTCAATTGAGCAGAGTCTGCAAAAGCAGTTGCAACTAAAAAATCCCGATTGCCAGCCATAAAGTAACATTTAGTACTATACTCTGTAACCAGCTTATTTAAATCATGACAAACATCCTTGGCAACGCCGCTTATGGCATCATCACCTAAATAATACTCAAATAAATCCCCTAAAATATACAAAGCCCGAGAATTTCGGGCTTTGTCATTTAAAAAAGTTTTAAATCTTTGATATATTTCTGGCTGCTGGTCACTAAGGTGGCAGTCGGCTATAAATAAAATAGATTTATTCACATTATTGTGTCTCAGTTGTTGTTTTTATTGTGTCAGTAATTGCTGCTTTCTCTGTAGTTGGTTTAACCTCAGGTGCTTTATCCAAAACTGAAACTTTTTTAATCAACATGGTTTTAATCGGAACATCACTCCGAAAAGGAGGATTTGGGCCTGTTTCGGTGAAACGAATTTCATCAACAACATCCATACCATCAATAACTTTACCAAATACGGCATAGCCCCAGGTGCGACTATTTTCTTTGCTGATATAATCAAGTGCAGGATTGTCCTGAACATTAATAAAGAACTGTGAAGTGGCAGAATGTTGTGCATTCATACGTGCCATGGCAATCGTGCCTCTGGAGTTCTTCAAGCCATTGGTAGCTTCATTCTGAATTGGTTCTCTAGTAGTCTTGCGAGTTAAATCTGCATCAAAACCACCGCCCTGAATCATAAAAGTACTGATTACCCGGTGAAATATAGTACCATCATAAAATCCATCCTGAGCATACTTGACGAAATTTGCAACTGACAATGGGGCTTTATCCTGATCAAGCTCAAGAATAATATTGCCACGATTAGTTTCCATTTTGATATAAACTGACTTGGCTGATATAGGTAATGAACTGATAAGCCCAATACATAATAATACTATAGGAATTAATTTTTTCATAAATGTTCTCTTATTGTTTTGTTGGATTTTAACGTATTTAAGGGTCAGTGACTATTAACATATTGATTTAATTCGATGGTTAATTCATTTTTTCTATCTTTATCGGCAAAGCTGCCATTAATGGCATTATGTGCCATTTGAATTACTTGGGTTTGGGTGATTGAGGTGTTTTCGACAATTCCCACAATATTTTTAGTTAGATTGGCATTAAAATGAGCTGGATCATCAGAGTGAATACTGACATTTAAACCAGCATCTAACATTAACGGCAATACATGTTGGGAAATATTAGCATAAATTTTTAGGGCTACATTTGAATATGGGCAAACTGTTAATGGTATTTGCGTTGCTCCTAGATATGCAACTAGGTTATCATCTTCCAGACACCTGATGCCGTGATCAATTCTATCCACATGAATATCTTTGATTGCTGACCAGATATACTCTGCTGGTGCTTCTTCACCAGCATGGGCAATAACATTAATGCCAGCATCATGTACTTTTTTGAAGGTGTCTTTAAATAAAGATGGCGGAAAGCCTAGCTCAACAGCCGATAAACCGATAGCAAGAATTTTATCCTTAAATGGCAGCATTAACTCTAAATCCTCTTGGGCTACTTTATTGCCTAAATGGCGGATAAAACACGGCATAAATCCACCGCTAATACCATAGTTACTTTTAGCATCCATAAAAGCACCATGCAGAGCATTTATCACAAATTCTGCTGGATAACCATAGTCTATATAGGTGCGAATATCACAGTGAACTTCTGTATGACGAATATTCTGCTGTACACACTGTTTAAAATAGTTCATACAAACATCGTATAAGTCCTGTTCAGATTGTATTACCTTGGTACCCAACATATACATATCTATAAATTCAGTTAAGTTATTAAATTTATAGGCTTGTTTTAATTCCTCAATATTTTTGTATTTAAGTTCATAATTATTTTTATGAGCTAATTGCCATAACTGTTTCGCATCCATAGAGCCTTCTATGTGCATATGCAGTTCAACTTTTGGCATATTTTTAATAAATTCTCTCATATTTAGTGCCTGACCGAGAAAGAGTATTCTACTGCGGAAAAGCTAAATTTTGCCAAAATTCCTCCTTATTTTCGTCAAATAGTCAGCTATTTTCCTCAAATAATGAGAAATTTTGCTCAAAACCAGACTTTCCCTCGCTACGAATACTTTCTCGGTCAAGCACTATTTATTTTTTCGCAGGCTGTTTACGGGAAAACACTAATAATGATGCAGTTGAGGCCTGTTTATCAAATTTGTATTTGCTATAATTAAATTCCTTTAGTTCTGCCAGTGTTGCTATCTGGTTACGAATAATAAAATCAGCCATCATACCTCTCGCTTTTTTAGCAAAGATGGCAATAATACGACTCTTACCATCTTTGTTTTCCTTAAAGGCAATATTAATAACTGGAGCATCCAGATTTTTTTGCCTAACTGCTTGCCAGTATTCATTTGATGCCAGATTCACTATCATTTTACCCTGTTGTAAGGCTAATGACTTATTTAACTGGGCGGTGATGCTATTGCCCCAAAACTGATAAAGGTTATTGCCTCGTTTATTTGCCAGTTTGGTTTTCATTTCTAACCTATAGGGCTGAATTAAATCAAGTGGTCTTAAGCTGCCATATAATCCCGATAATATAATCAGGTGTTGTTGTGCATATTCAAAATCAGCATCGGTCATACTGCTGGTATTTATTCCTGAATACACATCACCCTTAAAGGCAAATAATGCCTGTTTAGCATTTTGTGGATTAAATGGCACTTTAAAATCCTGATACCTTTGCCAATTTAATTTTGCCAAATTGTCACTTAGTGACATAAGATTCTGAATTTCTGTCACTGACAGTTTCTTTAATTGCCTGACTAACTCAATACTATCATTGAGTTGTGTAGCAATACTATAGCTTTGAGTTGGGGCAGCGAGTTCAAAGTCCTGACCTTTTGATGGTGATAATATTATCAACATAGGGATAAATATAATTTAAATTGGTAGATATTATACTCATTAACTGGCAGATAGGAATTATTTTGCGTAAAATGGTTTTTTTGATTTTATGTTAGTATTGATGAATAACGATTATTTAGAGTTTGAACAGCCACTGGCTGAACTTGAGGCGAAAATCTCTGAGCTACGTAATGTCAGTGATGACAATGCGATAAATATTGATGATGAAATTAATCGTTTACAAGAAAAATTAAAAAATAAAACCAGACAAATTTTCTCTAAGTTAAATGACTGGCAAATAGTTCAACTCGCCAGACACCCAAAAAGACCTTACACTAAAGACTATATCGATTTACTGATGGATAGTTTTGATGAGCTTCGTGGTGACAGGGCATTTGCTGATGACCCTGCAATTATTGGAGGACTAGCTCAATTTAAGGGGCAAGCGGTGATGGTAATTGGTCATCAAAAAGGTCGCTCTACCAAAGATAAAATTAAACATAACTTTGGTATGCCACGCCCTGAGGGTTATAGAAAGGCATTACGCTTAATGTATATGGCTCAACGCTTTGGTATTCCTGTCATTACTTTTATAGATACTCCAGGCGCTCATCCTGGTATTAGTGCCGAGGAACGTGGGCAAAATGATGCAATTGCCAAAAATTTAGCGGCAATGTCCGATTTAGCAGTACCAATTATTTCAATCGTTATTGGCGAAGGTGGATCTGGTGGTGCTTTGGCAATTGGTGTTGGTGACTGTACCATGATGTTGGAGTACAGTACCTACTCGGTTATTTCACCTGAAGGCTGTGCATCAATTTTATGGCGTAGTGCAGACAAAGCTAGTGATGCTGCTGAGGCGTTATCAATTACCTCTGCCAAACTGAAAAAATTAAAACTGATTGATATGGTAATTGCAGAACCACTTGGTTCTGCTCACAAAGATATCACTCAGGTGGTTGAATCTTTAAGTAGTGCAATCTCTAAAGAATTAACCAGGCTTCAGAAAATTGATATTGATGTGTTAATCAAGAAACGTTATGACCGGCTTATGAGTTATGGTGTCTACCAAGACTCTACAAGTTAACAGACTGTTAGCTAGTTTGCCTAAATGCAATGGCTATCTGATTGCCTATAGTGGCGGAGCAGATTCCAGTGCGTTATTACATTTATTCGCAGATACAGCCAATGTTAGAGCTATACATATTAATCATCACTTGCAAGCTGATGCCTCAGACTGGCAACAACACTGTCAAAAAACCTGCAATGACTTAGACATTCCTTTAATTATTGAACAGGCACAACTAGCAGATAGCAGTGAAAATGCTGCAAGAATTGCCAGATACGCATTATTTAACCAGCATTTAAACTCCAACGAGATATTATTAACAGCCCACCATGCTCAGGATCAGAGCGAAACTATTTTACTAAAACTGTTACGTGGCACTGGTATTAAGGGTTTATGCGGTATTGCTAAACTACAAAAATTTGCCCAAGGCTATCTAGCTAGACCATTACTAGGTTTTTCGCCACAAATTTTAAAAAAATATCTGTTAGAAAATAAATTAAATTGGATTGAGGATAGCTCCAACCAGGATAGTAGTTATAAAAGGAACTATATACGCAATGAAATATTGCCAGGATTATTAAAGAGCTTTCCTGATGGTGTAGATAATATTTCCCGTAGTGGCAACAATATAAGACAAAGTTATCAGTTGTTACAGCATTTGCTTAATTTTGATGATAGATATTTATGTATTGATACACTCTTATCTGTGCCCGATAAACTGAGAACCACCCTGTTTTATCACTGGCTTAGCAGTAAAAATCTACCATTGCCTGACCAAAAAGCATTATCCCAAATTTGTAATGATTTTATCCATGCCAAAAAGGATAAGAATCCTCATTTTGCAAATAAATACTATCAGCTATCTCGTTGGCAACATGCTATTTATTGTATAAAACCGTACCAGCAAATTGGTGTAAATCATTCATTTCAATGGAATACCTCTTTAGCATTTGTCTTGCCAAATAAATCTGGGGTTTTAAGTTATGTTGGCACTCAAAACCTTAACTTTATTATCAAATTTAATCAGACAGGACAAAAATTAAAACCTGCTAACAGCCAATGTACTCGACCAGTAAAAAAACTGTTTCAACAACACAAAGTACCACCTTGGCAAAGGCATAACACCCCTTTTATCTACCATAATAATACACTAGTCTCACTAGGTTATTCATGGTCTCATATGGATAAATACCTGACAAATATTGTTTTTAAACCGCAAAATATCCTAATCAGGGGCGAAGCAACTAGTGACTAAAAACAAACACATCGTAATTATTCTAATTTTATCTGCTGTTGTTGCAGTGGCATACCACCTCATCTGGAACCAGTCGCAACCAAATAGTATCCAGTCATTGCCAACAAATTTCAAATTAGGAATAGTCAACAAGTGTCGAAAGATTCCTGAATTTATTAGCAAATTAAACATGCAGCAACCAGCACTTGACTCAAAACAACAGGGTCATGCAGGAGGTTTGCTAATTAGGGATATTCGCAATCAACAACATGTCTGGCAGCATTCTTCCTGGCAACAGTCTGGGTTTATTGGTGGCTATGATCGCGACAAATATGGTAATATTTATGTAGCACCATTGCCATATGTAAGTTTACATAAAAACCCACCAGCACAGCAAAATCAAATTTATATAATCGATAATAAAACAGCACAAATGTCACTGTTTATGCAAATGCCATCTGCGGCAATACCCAATAATAAAAATCCGTTTGGAACGATGGGGGTCTTTTATGATTGTGATACCAATTCCTTATATGTTTCATCAATTGCTGGCTCATTACCAAAGCAGGAGAAAGGCGTTATTTATCAAATCGATTTAGATACAAAACAGGTGGTTTCACAATTTAATAATACTGATGCTGTTGGTATTGGAGTTTTTAATAGTATAAATAGCAAAAAACTTTACTTTGGTTCTGCCAGAAATTCACATGTTTACTCAACCATACTGGATGAAAATGGTCATTTTATCGGTGGTAAAAAATATGAGTTATCACTATCAAATATTTCCAATGGCAATAGTACAGTGGTTAAAAAAATTATTATCAACAAGGTGGCTAATAAATTTAATATGATTTTAAAAGAAATTGAGTTTGGTTTTCGGTTAGTGGCTGAGAATAATCCAAACCGCAAAAAATATCATTTTCAATATAGTCTCAGTCAAGACAAGTGGGATTTTATTCAGGTATCAGCAGATTGAAGCATTTAATTTTTATTGTATTTCTGGCAGTTTTATCATGCTCATCTACCCATGATAAAATTAAACAGGGCAAAATATTATTCAATAAATCTCACCTAGGTGCAAATAATGTTATTGGCTGTATCGCCTGTCATTCGCTTAAACCAGATATCCTTACTGTGGGTCCATCGTTATACAAGATTAAATTAAGAGCAGGGTTATTGATAGAAAATCAAACAGCAGAACAGTATATTCGTCAATCAATTATCAATCCTGATGCATACATAGTTAGTGGCTATATGCCAGCTATTATGTTTGCTCATTACCAAACAGAATTAACGGCAACAGAAATCCAACAACTAGTAGCTTTTTTGCTTACTCAGTAGAGGTGTGTTTTATAACCTTACGGTTAATATTCACTCCGACACAACAAAGGGATCTATATTAACTCTTGCTTATTTTTGGTACAGTTTATCTCATGTGCAGGTACTGGTTTAGAGAAATAAAAGCCCTGAAAATGTTCACAGCCTAGTTGTTTTAAGATGTTAAACTGCTCTTCAATTTCTACCCCTTCAGCAATAAATTCAACATTCATTGAGCGAGCCAGGTCAATAATAGTCTGAACAATATGTTGAGAGGATTTATCCGATGCTATATCATGAATAAACATCTTATCAATTTTTAGTTGATCAATGGGTAGTTGTTTTAAATAGGCTAAAGATGAATAGCCAGTACCAAAATCATCTAAAGAAATACGTACCCCATATGCTTTTAATGTAGTTAATTTTGTAATTATTGAAGCTATATCTTCAATAAGAACTGCCTCGGTTAGCTCAATAATAATTTGCGATGGTTTTAAGTTGTAGCTTTGGATTACGCTAATAACCTGATCAGTAAAGAGCTTTTGGTGGAATTGCTTGGCACTAACATTGATAGCAATAGATTTAACTGCACAGTTTTGTTTTGCCCACTGTTCCAGTTGTGTACAAGTTTGGTCAAATACCCAGTGACCAAGCTCATGAGTTAGACCTATTTGTTCAATAGTATCAATTAACTCTTCGGTAGTAATTCTGAACTCTAAGGATCTTCTCCAACGTAATAAAGCTTCAACAGAGTGAGCTTCATTGTTTATATTGATTTGTGGTTGGTAATAGAGTTCAAATTCATCTTGGTCGAATGCCTGTCTGATAGCTTTTTCAAGAATTAATCTCTCTCCAACCATCTTAACCATAGTCTCATGATATATTGTAATGGTATTTTTACCCTTTTCTTTTGAAGCATACATGGCAATATCGGCTTGGTGGATGATTTGATCTATAGAGGCGTTGTCTGTGGGGAATACCGATATTCCAATGCTAGGAGTAATCAGGTGTTCATAATCTTCCAGTTGATAAGGTCTGTTTAATGCCTCCAGGATTAGTTCGGACTTGACAAAACTTGATTCCAGTGCCAATCCTATGGAGCTTTTAAGCTTTTTGGCTAAGATTATAAATTCATCACCTCCTAATCTGGCACAAAAATCACTGACCTTGGTAATGTGACTAATCCTTTGTGCGACCATTTTCAACAATTCATCCCCTGCTCGATGTCCAAGTGAGTCATTTAAAATTTTAAATCTATCCAAATCAAGGTAGATTATGGTTCCAAACATTTGTTTTTCTACGGCAAGGTTATGAAAATATTTAAACTTGGAATAAAAATATTCTCTATTTGGGAGTTTAGTCAAATTATCATAATATGCCAGTTGGTTGATTTTTTTAGCATGCAATTTTATTTCGGTAATATCATGAATATTTACCAAAACTATATTATTGTTCTGGGTTGGAAGTTTTACCAAATCTATATTGCAAATAATTTCATGATGTTTCTTGTTTAGCATGACCCATTCAAAGTTTATATATTTGTTTTGATCTAATTTTCTGAATATTTTTCTTAATCGCTTTTGGCTATTGCTCCCATCAGGTTGCTTAATTGGAGAAAAATCAACTAAGGTTACATGCCCGCTAATATTGTTGAGTCCAAACAATGATATGGCCTTATCATTTGGATCTATAATAGTGGAGTTATCCAAGTCTAGTATCATTAATGGATCAACAGCGTGTTTAAATAGAATTCGGTATTTGCTTTCACTGATGTTTTGCTCCTGCTTTGCTTTATGAGTTTCAGATACATCAATCATTAAACCAAGTAGTTGCATGCGTGAGCCTGTTGCCAAGTCTGCCACTTTATTAATATTAATTGTATCCTTAATCCATGCTATAGAACCATCAGCTGTGACTAATCTATACTCGAGTTCAAATGTGGTGCTACTATCTCTTAATGACTGGTTTATTTTGCTTTTAACCGCTTTCACGTCTTCTGGATGAATGAGATTTAACCAAAAATTTCCCTCATTTAACCATCGACTTAAAGAATACCCATAAAGCTTCTCAACCTTTTTACTAATATAGGACATTTTATTATTATCAATATTCAATCGCCATAATATTACTGGGTGTTGTTCTATCAGTTTACGATATTGCTTTTTCTTATTTCTTAAATCAGTACTCTGGGTATCTAATTCTAAAGTTCTTTCCTTAACCTGGATATCTGTTAGTGCGGTTTTGCCAGTGATAATTAATAGCATAATGCCGATTAGTCCAACAACCAGTAAGCCGATCTTGGCTATGACATAACTATATTTGGATCTATTTTCATGAAAATATTGAGCAGATGGTGATAATGATAGTGTCCAATTTTTATCATAAAAATTTAATTTTGAATTTATCGTCATTATATTTTCTGGCAATGATTGTGACGAACTATATAAAACAACCTCTTTGTTAGGTTTGTTGGACTGTGTTAAATTCAAGGATATTTTTGCATGATTTAAACCCAGCTTACTAAGTAGTTTGTCTAGTTGGGAAAAATTACGTACCACTATAATTTTCAACTTATGCTTATGTTGGTTAAATTCAAATACATTTACAAATTCCTCCAACCTGTCTATATATATGGTAGGGTAGAATAGCTGTTTGTTAAGCTCATCCTGGGATATAAGATTATTAAAGTTGAACTCTTTTAGTTTGGCAAACTTATGTAGGCTATAGTCTTTGGAAACCTTTATATAGTTATTTTCACTGCCCATATTCCAGATAATTGCGTTTATATTATCGTCACTATCTGATAGTGAATTTAAAAAAGAATTTAGTTGGGTATTGGTATCATCTGTTGGTAAGTAATAGAGGAATATATTTTTTAGGAAATTATTAACCCAGATACTATTCTGGTTTAAGTTTGCAACAATAACTTCATTTTTAAGATTCAAATCATCCAGTACTTTTTGACTGTTATTAATTTGAGTTTTATTATACAGCAAAATAACAGCTGTAAAGATTAGAATGATTGGTAAACCAACGGTCAGATACCTTGGTCGCCAAATTGATTTTGGCTGACATATAAATATCATGGTAAATGGTGCAAATATAATAAATCCAAGTAGGTCTCCAATCCACCAGTCAAAAATATTGTTAGAATATGAGGTGGTTTCAGTAAAGCCTAATAAGGATTTAACTAAAATATAAACCGCAGCCGATGCCAGAGAGGCTAATGGTGCAACAATCAGGAAAAACTTAAGAATAGGCTTAGAGGAAATCAGCGAATTTGGATACCCAACAAAATATCTGATTAAAAAAGCACCAAAAAAGCACCGCAATAACCCTGCTACACTAAAGGCATTGCTGGCTATGAAGTTAAGTAAAGTATATGTTTCATTAGTACTATAATATAGGAAGTAGCCAATCCCTAACTGAGCAAGGTATAATCCAGGTATAATCCTGTAGCCCCACACCAGAGCTGCCACAATACCAATGCCAACACCAGGCCACACCAAGGTAGCCTGTGTAGGCTCATGCATTAATTTTATTACTACTAGTGTAATAAAAAAATATAGTGCAAAAGTTATTATATTTTGTTTGAAAAACATTTTTTGATTCATAGTCAATATTTGTCCTTGACTGATTATGCCACAACTGTTGATATTGATGTAAGATTTTTCACTATACCAGTGCAATCAATATTTTGACAACAGGAAGATATTGAATTTCTGATTTGATGCAATGGTTTTTACATGCTTAAAAACTCCTTTTAAATGTGAATAATATGGCAGATGTCTATTGGCAATGACGATCAGATACCCATTTTTGTTTAGAGTTTTATGTGATTGTTTAAACATTTGCATGGCAATATGGGTTCCAATACTATGACTTTGATGAAAAGGAGGGTTGCACACAATTAAATCCGCACTATTTTCAGCAAAGCTATCTAGGCAGTTATCTACCTTGAATTTAAATTTGGTTGCTGAGCCGATGTTATGCTTTATGGTTAATTTTGCAGATGCAACTGCCATATATGACTCATCTGTACAGACAATATTAGCATCTGGGTATAGGATAGATAAATTTAAACCAACCACACCATTGCCACAACCCAGGTCTATAATATCCTGTATATTGTGTAAAGCTGGTAGATTTTGCAATAGAAATCTTGTGCCAATATCCAATGACTGTTTGGAAAAAACATTCGCATGATTATAGACCTCGAACTGAGTATGTTCCTGTCTAAAATGGATTGGATAAGCTGTTGCTGTATGATTTTTTTCTACCTTGATATTTATTAATTTAGCCTTCTTTTTCGTTAGTGACGTTGTGGTTTTTCCTAAGTTATCTTCTAGCATATTCCATAACGATTTAGGCATGTGCTTGACCATTCCTGCGGCTAAAATGATGGTTTTACTATCAATAAATGTTCTTAGTTTGGTTAAAAAATAATGTAAATAGTCTAAAGATTTAGGGATTTTAATTAATATATAATTATAGTATTGCTCATGTGTGCTGAGGCTGTTAATGATTTTAATCGAGTTAACATCTATCTGATTGACAGTGCAATTGGCAATAATAGCCTGTTGACTGATATATGAGTCAGTCATAATAGTTGGTGAATATTGATGCAATGCCAAGCTAATAGCACCAAATGAATCATTGAATATCAGGATTTTCACATCATTCTTAAGGTTATAATCCGTATACAGGTTCTGCAACAGAAATTCATCCGCAGCATCCCATGCTTGCAGGGTTTGCTTGGGTTTAATTGGGAATCTCAGCAGGTTTAATCTGCTAAAGTTATTATTAAATTGAGTTAACATATTAATATTGCTGTTATAATGAGGTATATTTACAGTTGTGAATATACCTCATTATTTTAAATCGGTTAATAAATATCTATGAAATATAAGTTATTAGCAATTTTTTCGATTATCCTCGGCATCAATGCAACTGCTCAAATCTATAAGTGGGTAGATTCCAACGGTGTCACCCACTATAGTGATGCAAAACCAGCACAAGCTGGTAAGGTAGAAGAGTTCGCCATAAAATCTTATAAAACTGTAAGTTTTGAAGATTCTACCTATATCAAACAAGACTATAAACCGATGCAACGTAAATTTACGCTGTCAAAAGGCAAGGTGGTTATTTATACCACTCAAAGTTGTGGCTACTGTAAAAAAGCCAAAACATATTTCGAAAGTGAAAATATTCGCTATACAGAATATGACATAGAAAAAAGTAAGACAGCTAAAAAACGCTTTGATAAAATGGGCGCCACAGGTGTGCCGGTAATTTTAGTGGGGAAAAAACGCATGAATGGTTTTAGTGTTGCTGGTTTTGAAAAGATTTATAAATGAAAATGAATTCACATATCATTAGATTCAAACAAGGTGAGTCAATTTTTAAAGTTGGCGACCGTGCCAACTGTGCATATATTATTGAGTCTGGTACAGTTGGGCTTTATCCAACAACTCTTGATGATGATATAATTGCCACACTGGATAAAGGCGATTTTTTAGGTGAAATGGGTATTATCGATGGTGTTGCCAGATCAACCAGTGCCTTTGCTAAAACCAACCTGGAGTTGATGGTAATTGACAGGGAACAGATTACTAAAAGATTACAGGATTCAGACCCAATAATCCGTGGTATTATGGAAGTGTTGCTTCGTAGAATCCGTAATATGCTTAATGAGGACTCTTCTGAAAATCCTGCTGGAAATAACGTTAATAGTGAAAGTCTCATTGTCGCTGAAGGCTTACATAAAATAAGGTTTGAACATGAGCTGTTTCAGGCATTGGAAAATAATAAGATATTCAATGTCTACCAACCAATAGTAAATCTTAAATATGGATATATAGCTGGTTTTGAAGCACTAAGTCGCTGGTGCCACCCACAAAAGGGTATGGTTTCGCCATTTGAATTTATTGCCCTAGCAGAAGAAAGCAACCTGATTTTAACTATGGGTCTAAAGGTGTTTGATAGTGCTTGCGAGCAGTTATTCCATTTCCAAGAAGCTAGAGATAAATCAAATTTAGCTCTACCGCCCTTGTTTATGAGTATTAATGTTTCATCTATTCAACTTTCTGATGAGAACTTTTTGTTAGAGATAAAACATATAGTCCAAAAATATCAGGTAGAGCCTAGTAATATCAAGATTGAAATAACTGAGAGTTTGGTGGTTGATTATGAAAGGGTAAAAACATGGATAGATGACTGCCAGCAACTCGGATTTCAGTTGTCGCTAGATGATTTTGGGACGGGCTACTCAGGTTTTCAGCATTTGTTAGAACTTGATTTTCATATAATAAAAATAGATCAGACATTCACCAAAGCAATCCATACAAATCCTAAAAGTATGATAATGTTGGAAGTTATTACAGATATGGCAAAACGTCTAAATATATCAATTGTCGCAGAGGGAATCGAGGACTTAGACAGTGCAAATAAATTATCAGCGATAGGAGTTGATTATGGTCAGGGCTACTATTTTTTCAAGCCAATGACAGCAAAAGAGTTGTTAAAAATTTTCCGATAATATATCTTTTTATTGGATACATTTTCACTGGGCTATGATATAATTCTTCGCTTGTAAAATTATTAGTCAATATTACTAGGAAACTACCCAATGGTCGATAACAGTACCGAAATTATTAAAGTCAATCTCGAAGATGAAATGAAAAAATCCTACCTGGATTATGCTATGAGTGTAATCGTAGGTCGAGCCTTGCCAGATGTGCGTGATGGCTTGAAACCCGTTCATCGTCGAGTGCTATTTGCTATGAGTGAGTTAGGCAATGACTGGAACAAAGCCTATAAAAAATCAGCTCGTATTGTTGGTGATGTAATTGGTAAATATCACCCGCATGGTGATACAGCGGTTTATGATACGATTGTACGGATGGCACAGCCCTTTTCACTGCGGTATATGTTAGTAGACGGGCAAGGTAACTTCGGTTCTGTTGATGGAGACTCAGCAGCTGCAATGAGATATACCGAAATTCGTATGTCTAAAATAGCCCATCTATTATTGGCTGATATTGATAAGGAAACAGTCGATTTTAATGCAAACTATGATGAAACCGAGCATGAGCCTAAAGTCCTGCCATCACGGGTGCCAAATTTATTAGTCAATGGCTCATCTGGTATTGCCGTAGGTATGGCAACCAATATACCGCCCCATAATATTAATGAAGTAATAGAGGCAGTGATTGCCATGTCCTATAATCAGGATATTACCTTAGATGAACTGATGGAGCATTTACCAGGACCTGATTTTCCAACTGCGGCTATAATCAATGGAGCAAGTGGAATTAGGGAAGCATATGCAACTGGCAAAGGTAAAATTTATATGCGGGCAAAAACGCATATTGAAGTGGATGAATCAACCGGCAAACAGACAATTGTTGTTGATGAGCTTCCATATCAGGTTAATAAGGCCAGATTAATTGAAAAAATTGCCGAGCTACAGAAGATAAAACGTATTGAAGGCATTACTGCATTACGTGATGAATCTGATAAAGATGGAATGCGGGTCATTATTGAAATGCGTCGTGGTGAAATGGCAGAAGTCATGCTTAATCAACTTTTCAAGCTCACACAGTTGCAAACTGTGTTTGGTATGAACATGGTGGCATTGGTTGACGGGCAGCCAGAGTTGTTAACACTGCGTCAAATAATTAATGCATTCTTAAAGCATAGACGTGAAGTAATTGTTCGCAGAACCCTGTTTTTATTGAAAAAAGCCCGAGCCCGTGCCCATATTTTAGAAGGTTTGGCAATTGCACTAGCTAATATTGATGAAATTATTGCTCTAATCAAGGCATCTGATAATCCAACTGTCGCACGTGAAGCTCTACTGGCAAAACGCTGGCAATCAGATCTTATCAAAACCATGCTATCAGGTGATGCAACTTTATGTCGTCCTGAAGACTTGTCCGATGAGTTTGGTATCTTTGATGAAGGTTATCAATTATCACCAGTTCAGGCAAAAGCAATTTTAGACCTGCAATTACACAGATTAACAGGTTTGGAACAGGAAAAGCTGACCAATGAGTTTAAAGAAATTATCATTAAAATCCAAGGATTTATCGAAATTTTAACTAACCCAGATAGACTGCTTGAAGTTGTTCGAGAAGAACTACAAGAAGTAAAAGAAAGCTTTGGCGATGCACGTCGCTCGGTAATTATTGAGCATCAAATGCACCTGACTATGGAAGATTTAATCACAGAGGAAGAGGTCGTGGTGACATTATCTCATGCTGGTTATGCCAAAATGCAGCAACTAGATGTCTATCAGGCACAAAGACGTGGCGGCAAAGGTAAAGTAGCCACCAAGATGAAAGACGAAGACTTTATCGAACGTCTATGGGTGACTAACACCCATGACACATTGTTATGCTTTAGTAATAAAGGCAAACTTTACTGGCTAAAAGTTTACGAACTTCCCATGGCATCCAGAATATCACGAGGCAGACCGTTAGTGAATTTATTGCCGCTGGAAAAAGACGAACGAATAACTGCAATTTTACCAATTCGTGAATATGAAGAAGGTAAATTTATATTCTTCTCCACCTCAAAAGGTATAGTCAAGAAATCTGCTTTAACCAATTTTAAAAATGCTAGAGCCAATGGTATTATTGGTTTAAATTTACTCGAAGGCGATCACTTGATTAATGTAGAAATTACCGATGGAACCAAAGAAATTCTGCTATTCACCACTGGTGGAAAATGTATCAGGTTTGATGAATCAAATATTCGCCCCTCAGGCAGAATAGCTCGTGGTGTACGTGGTATTAGACTTAAAGATGATCAAAAAGTAGTTTCAATGTTTGTAGCTGATGAGGGTAATGTTCTGGTTTGTACTGAAAACGGTTATGGCAAACAAACCAAGTTAGATGATTTTAGAATAATCCAGCGTGGCGGACAAGGGGTGATAGCAATCCAGTGTTCAGATAGAAATGGCAATGTTGTTGGAGCTTGTCAGGTAACTGAAAAAGATGAAATCATGCTCATTAGCGACGGTGGAACACTGGTTCGTACTAAAGCCAGTGGTATTTCAACCGTTGGACGCAATACTCAGGGCGTTACCTTGATACGTTTGTCCAAAAAAGAAAAGCTGGTAAGCCTTGCTAAAATTGCCTATATGGAAGGTCAGGACGAAGAAGAATAATACAGGTGGCAAAACTTAAAAATGCATATATCTGCGATGGCATCCGTACTCCAATTGGACGATTTGGCGGAATGTTGGCAACTATTCGCCCAGATGATATGCTTGCTCATGTCATCAAACAGCTGGTTTTAAGAAATGCAAATTTAAACCCAGCAAAAATAGAAGACGTAATCATTGGTTGTGCCAATCAGGCAGGTGAGGATAATCGCAATATTGCCCGCATGTCAGCATTAATTGCCCAATTGCCAATTAGTGTACCAGGGGTGAGCATTAATCGACTCTGTGCATCCGGACTAGATGCGATTGCCATGGCAGCCCGCAATATAGCAACTGGAGAAGCAGATTTAATTGTTGCAGGTGGTGTAGAGTCAATGTCTCGCGCACCATTTGTGATGCCCAAAGCCCAGATGGCATATTCCAGAAATGCAGAAATTTACGATACAACCATAGGCTGGCGTTTTGTTAATCCAGTGCTAAAGAACCAATACGGCATAGACTCCATGCCAGAAACTGCCGAAAATGTTGCAAAACAGTTCAATATCAGTCGTCAGGATCAAGACCTGTTTGCATTTAATAGCCAAAATAAAGCTGCCGCTGCCACAGACATATTTGCCGAAGAAATCACCGCAATCCCGATTCCACAAAGAAAAGGCGATGCCCTGATTTTTGCCACCGATGAACACCCAAGAGCAACCTCATTGGAAAAATTAGCTACCCTGCGAACACCATTTAAGCTACAAGGTGGAACGGTAACAGCAGCTAATGCCTCAGGTGTAAATGATGGTGCCTGTGTCTTAATTGTCGCATCAAGTAATGCAATAAAGCAGCACAAATTAACCCCAATGGCTAAAATTATAGGCACTTGTACAGTTGGTGTAGAGCCAAAAATCATGGGCATAGGTCCAGTTGCTGCCATACAAAAACTATTAACAAAACAAGG
>UOEW01000044.1_pt1 | contig 22233 bp, 18 predicted proteins | sample 1988701 | NCBI WGS metagenome assembly UOEW01 (sample SAMEA4712195, study PRJEB27164) | hydrothermal vent metagenome | biome: marine basaltic hydrothermal vent biome; feature: marine hydrothermal vent; material: mineral | place: Pacific Ocean | collected 2011-06-14/2011-07-23 | depth 1719 m | reverse complement strand
GTGGCAATTTCTTTGGCGTCCCAGCCTGTGCGTTTACGCACCAGTTCATATTCGTAATCATTTACTGCCATCCAGGTGGCTTGCTCAATAAACTTCTTTAAATCATTGCCATCAAATAGTGGCATAGCTTGACCAGGGTCGAAGATAAAGGGAATATTATTGTCTACAAATCCCTGTGCATGAGTAATCATGCCATCTCTGCCATCGGGTCCAACAATGCCAATACTTATATCTTTATGATCTCCAACCTTGCACTCATGCGATAAGCTCATAGCACCTGGGTGGAAAGCAGTAATCTGGTTGTTTTCCTGATCGGTGGTAATAAATGCCTGTGGAGTAAACATTTCATGTTTGACTATCACTCCATCTAGGGTAATGTCAAGTGATTGCAGATGCTTGCTATAGGGAGTAAAGTCTTGACCTACTGTTCCCATTGGTACTGGTTCCCCACCCATAAGCTTTAAGTTATAGGCGATATTGCCTGCAACTCCACCAAATTCTCTCCGCATACTTGGTACGAAAAAAGAAACATTTAGTTTATGAATCTGGTTAGGTAAAATATGGTTTGAAAAATTATCTTCAAATACCATGATTGTATCATAGGCTAGGGAGCCACAAATTAGTGCTTTACTCATGTTTTTTCCTACATTTTTTCTAAGATTGCTTTAACCTGAGCGGGGTTTGCCCGCCCTTTGGTTTGTTTCATCACCTGTCCAACAAAGAAGTTAAACATTTTCATATTGCCCTGTTTGTATTCACTAAACTGTGATGGGTTGTTATTGGTTATATTAGTTATAATTTTCTCTAACTCACTACTGTCAGATACTTGTGCCAGTCCTTGTGTACTTATTATTTGCATGGCAGTAATATTAGCAACTTCGCTACTCCACATTTTTTCTAACACTACTTTAGCTATTTTATATGATATTGTGCTTGTTGCTAGTGCTTCCAGTAATCCAGCCAGTTGAGCTGGGGTTATTTTATTTTGTTCAACACCTGCTTCATGGATATTTAATAATGCACTAAATTCTCCCAGAATTATATTTGCAGCGACTTTGGCATCGGCTTGTTTAAGTAGCTTAACCGTAGCATCGAAAAGTGTTGCCAATGGTTGGTCATAGGCAATATTTCTGGCGTCTTCAGGTTTTAGCCCCAATTTAGCGGTATAGCGTTTTATTTTGCTGGCAGGAAACTCAGGGATATATTGTTTTTCATTATCAATATAGGCCTGATTAATCACAACTGGTAATAAATCTGGGTCGGGAAAGTAGCGGTAGTCGTTCGCCTCTTCTTTACTGCGCATAGAACGGGTTTCATGTTTAACCGAATCATAAAGACGAGTTTCCTGAACAACTTTGTTGCCTGATTCTAGAATTTTTATTTGTCGTTTTATTTCAATATTTATCGCTTTTTCTACAAACCTAAATGAGTTTATATTTTTTAGTTCTGTCCTTGTACCTAGTTTTTTTTGTCCTTTGGGTCGAATAGAAACATTGGCATCACAGCGAAACGAGCCTTCCTGCAAATTACCGTCACATATTCCTAAATGCGTTACAATTGTATGGATTTCTTTCATGTAGGTTACTGCTTCTTTGGCAGAACTTAAATCAGGTTCTGAAACTATCTCTATCAGTGGTGTGCCACAACGATTTAAATCTATGCCTGAAAACTCAGTATATTTATCATGGACAGATTTACCTGCATCTTCTTCAATATGAGCACGATTAATGCGTACGACCTTATCCTTGCCACTGTCAGCTGGTATGACTAAGGTGCCATGCTCAACAATTGGGTGCTTTAACTGAGTTATCTGATAGCCCTTGGGTGAATCTGGATAAAAATAATTTTTGCGGTCAAATCGAGACTCCTTAGCTATTACTTTAGCACCTACAGCCAAGCCAAATCTAATTGCATATCTTAAAACTTTTTCATTAAATACGGGCAAAGTTCCCGGAACGGCTGCCTCCAGCAAACTTACCTGAGAGTTGGGTGATGCACCATAGGTAGTGTCAGTACCAGCAAATAGCTTACTGTTGGTTTTTAGCTGTGTGTGAATTTCCAGACCTATTACAGTTTCCCATTGCGTTATATTATTCATCATAGCCCCTTGCAATTTGTTGATGAAAATCATTATTTTGTTGATATTGATGGGCAATATTAAGTATTTTGCTTTCCTGTAAATTGTCTCCAATGAGTTGCAAACCAACGGGCAAGTTATCTGCCATACCAATGGGAAGCGACATACATGGTAGACCTGCTAATGAAGATGGGATAGTATAAATATCTGCTTGATACATGTTGACGGGGTCTTTTTTTGCATTAAATGTAAATGCAACCTCAGGTGATACAGGTGCAGCAATAATGTCAACACTCGCAAATGCCTTGGCAAAATCCTGTGCAATCAAACGGCGTATTTTTTGTGCCTTGCGATAATAGGCATCATAAAAACCTGCCGATAATGCCCAGGTGCCAACCATTATGCGTCTTTTGACCTCATCGCCAAAGCCTTCGGTTCTGGAACGCATATATAAATCATCTAAGTCTTTAGGGTTGTCACACTGGCGACCATAACGAATACCATCAAACCGGGATAGGTTAGATGAACATTCCGCTGGTGCAATGACATAATAGGCAGACACCGCTAAATGAGCTGTTGGTAACTCAACCTCAATCAAATGTGCGCCCATGTCTTGTAGTTTTACAATAGCATGTTCTGTTGCAACTTTAATATTTGTTGGCAAGCCATCCATCCATCCAGGTATAACGCCTATTTTTATGCCTTTAATGGGCAGCTCTAAATTTTGACTAAAATCTTCTTTGTCAACTTGAGCAGAGGTTGAATCTTTGTCATCAAAACCACACATTTGTGCCAAAACATAGGCACAATCCTGTGCGTTTCGAGCAAAGACTCCTGCTTGATCTAGGCTAGAGGCAAAGGCTACCATTCCATAACGTGAGGCTCTGCCATAACTAGGCTTAATCCCAGTTATACCACACAATGCTGCTGGCTGGCGTATTGAGCCGCCTGTATCGGTACCTGTGGCAATTGGTGCTAAACCTGCAGCAACTACGGCGGCTGAACCACCTGAAGAACCACCTGGCACCCGGTTTAAATCCCATGGATTTTTTACTTTGCCAAAATATGAATTTTCATTAGAGGAACCCATGGCAAACTCATCCATATTAGACTTGCCCATGGTAATCATGCCGGTGGTATTCAGATTTTCTACAATGGTTGCATTATAGGGTGCAGTGAAATTTTCTAGTATGCGTGACCCACATGTAGTTAGAATATTTTTGGTACAAAACAAATCTTTGTGTACCAATGGAATTCCAGTTAAAATATTGCTCCCTCCAGAATCAATTAGTGCTTGAGCTGCTTTAATTTGAACCTGTGCCAATTTGGGAGTACGGCTGATTAAACAATTTAATTCTTCTGCATGAGCATCCAGCCTATTTGCATAGATATCATGTAACTCCTGTACCGAGATGTCTTTATTGTGTAAAGCCTGAGAAATTTGTTTTATGCCTGTATATTCCATGATTCATTCAACAACCGTGGGCACTAAATAATAATCATCATCGGCAGTAGTAGCCATTGACAACAGTTGCTCCTTGTTAGATAATTCAGTGACTTCATCGGTTCGCAATCTTTGCACGGCATCCATTGGGTTTGCCATAGGCGTAATGGCATCAGTATTTACCTCATTAATGTGGTTAATCATCTCAACAACGGAGTCAAGTGAGGCAACAATACCATCAATTTCAGCTGCATTAATATAAAGCTTGGCAAGAACTGCAATTTGTTCTACTTCTTTACGGTTAATTAACATACAAAAGCCCTAAATAATATATAATTCACGATTGCTATCATTTTATAAATGATGCATTATGCCATTTTTCTAACACAAACCATACAATTTATACAATATGTTTAAAAAATTCAGAAGTCTCTTTTCAAATGATCTATCTATCGACCTAGGCACAGCCAACACCCTTATTTATATGAAAGATCATGGAATTGTACTCAACGAACCTTCAGTTGTGGCTGTACGCATGGATCAAGGTATTGGTGGACCAAAAAATATAGCTTCCGTTGGTATGGAGGCAAAATTAATGCTGGGTCGAACTCCTGGGCATATTTCTACCATTCGTCCGTTAAAAGATGGGGTAATTGCTGATTTTGAAATGACCTCAGCCATGTTGCAACATTTTATTCGCAAAGTTCATTCTAACCGCTGGTTAAAACCAAGCTCACGAGTGTTGATTTGTGTGCCGTGTGGTTCGACTCAAGTGGAGCGTAAAGCCATTCAGGAATCAGCCGATGAAGCAGGAGCCTTAGATGTTTATTTGATTGAAGAGCCTATGGCTGCAGCAATTGGAGCTGGTATTCCCATTCATGAAGCTCGTGGCTCTATGGTATTGGATATTGGTGGAGGCACATCTGAAGTTGCAGTATTGTCGTTGAATGGCATAGTCTATGCTGCTTCGGTAAAAATTGGCGGGGATAAATTTGATGAGGCCATTATTTCCTATGTACGCCGTAGTTATGGCACCTTAATTGGCGAGACAACCGCTGAAAGAATCAAGCAGGAAATCGGTTGTGCCTATCCCTCAACCGAAGTGAAAACTATAGAAGTCACAGGTAGAAACTTGGCAGAAGGTATACCCAGAATGTTTTCAATCAACAATAATGAAATTTTGGAATCATTACACGAACCTTTAGTCGGTATAGTTTCAGCAGTAAAAACCGCATTGGAACAAACGCCTCCAGAGTTATGTGCCGATGTTGCAGAACAAGGTATTGTCTTAACTGGCGGCGGTGCATTACTGAAAGATTTAGATAAGTTGCTTATGGAGGAGACAGGTCTGCCTGTATTAATTGCCGAAGATCCATTGACATGTGTGGCACGTGGCGGTGGCAGAGCACTGGAAATCATGAATGAACAAGGGCTAGACTTTTTCACCTTTACTCGCAGATAACCGGGTTTTCTATATCGGAATCAGATAAAACAAATGTGGAGCCCAAAAAATGAATCATCATTAACGCAAAATAATGTGCTTCGTTTTTTGTTGTTAGAAATCATATGTATTATTTTGATGGTAATGGATCACTCTGCCAAAATTGCCACACCGATTAGAGCAGCTATTTCAACCCTAACCTACCCTTTAGTCAAAGTCATCGAGCTACCGCAAAATGCTTATGAGTTCCTTAGCTCTTCAGCATCTAACCAATTTCAACTACTAAGTGAGAATGTAAGTTTAAAGCAAAAATTATCTCAAGCCCAAATTGAGTTATTACAACTTGAGGTGATTTCACAACAAAACCAGGAGCTAAGACAATTGCTTGGAGCAAAGTTACAGCTACCATTAAAAACCACAGTTGCTTTTTTGATTAACATCAACACAGGGGACAATGCTCATCATTTTATTATTAACCAGGGTTTTAATCAAGGTGTTACTATTGGTCAAACCGTACTGGATTTAAAGGGCGTAGCTGGACAGATATTTTCTGTGGACTTAGAAACAGCCCATGTCATTTTAATCACCAATGCAAACCATGCTGTGCCAGTTGAATTTCTACGCACAGGTATCAGAACCTTTATGTATGGCACTGGAGATTTAACCACTTTAAGCCTGCCAGAAATACCCCAAAGTGCTAATGTCAAAGTTGGTGATATTTTAATCACTTCAGGTTTTGGAGGGGTTTTTCCCAGAGGGTTAAAAATCGCAACAATTAGCACTATTATAGACTCCGAGGATCGCTCCTACAGACAGGCTGAAGCACATCCCAGTGCTGATTTAAATAATATAAAGCAAGTTCTGCTAGTTTGGTCAAAAGAAAAAACTGAAGTAGGTGAAAATAAAGTTCCAGTCAACAATGACACTATTCACGATAACCAGAAAGTCTCACAATGAAGCCTCAGTCTAGCAAACTCATTCATATATCCATTATCAGTTGCCTGTTATTAATGTTAATACCATGGCATGGGTGGCTAAAAACTTTTCAGCCTTACTGGCTAGCACTGGCAATTATCTACTGGAGCATAGAGGCCCCAAAACAATGCGGGCTATTTACTGCCTTTGCCTATAGTATTTTACTGGATGTATTATATGGCAGCCTACTTGGAAAGCATGGGTTTTCCATGGTTGCAATGGTATTCCTTATCAATAAAATTCATAAGCGCTTAAAAATGACCTCTTTTTGGCAGTTGGGACTAATGGTTGGGGCATTGCTGTTAAATGATGCCTTTATTCGCACTATGATTGACTGGCTTGCAAGTCATGGTGGTTCATTTGAGATTAATCTATGGTCGGTTTTATCATCTATTTTATTATGGCCATGGTTTAAATATTTTCTTGATAAAATGCGGCAAAAAACCTAGCATTTATTTGCCTACTGCTAATGCTTCAATCACCTAAACAAATTAAAAACTCCCAAAGTGAATCTAGGTCATTTAGTACCAGAATATTTATTTCTGTAGCAGTAATATTGCTAATAATTGTGGTTATATTGTCTCGGTTCTTCTATCTGCAGGTCATTCAACATCAGGCACTGTTATCCAGCTCAGAAAAAAACAAAATTAAAACTACCGCACTGCCGCCTGCCCGAGGTTTTATTTATGATAGAAACGGAGAGTTACTAGTTGATAATTTACCCACCTACAGACTCCAGATAATACCTGAAAAAATTGCCAACTTAAAGCAAAAACTAGTTGAAATACAGACACTCATAAACCTGAGTGATAGTGACATTAAAGAAATACTTGCCAAAGAAAAAAACAACCAACCCTTTAAACCAATTATTGTTAAGTCCAAATTGTCTGAACATGAACTGTCTGCATTTATTGCCAGAAAACATATTTTTATTGGTTTTGATGCCAAAGCCTATTTAATTAGACACTATAAGCATACTAATATTCTGGCACATGTGGTTGGATATGTTGGTCGAATCAATGCTAAAGATACTAGCAGGCTTAGCAATAAACGATATTTGGGAACAGAATATACTGGTAAGAATGGGCTAGAAAGGTTTTATGAAAACAAACTACATGGGCAACCAGGTTCACTAACTGTGGAAACCAATGCCCAAGGCAGGGTTTTAAACACAGTAAGACAGGTGTTACCAACTAGTGGTGAAGACATCACCCTGACCATAGACATACACTTACAAAAAACTGCCTATGACGCACTAGGAGATTTAACTGGCTCTATCATTGCAATTAATCCAAAAAATGGTGAAATTTTAGCAATGGTTTCCAAACCAGGTTTTGATCCCAATGATTTTGTTAATGGTATTTCTCAAGCTAAATACTCTGCCTTAATCAACTCCCAGGAAAAGCCCTTGTTTAATCGCAGCATAAAAGGCGGCTATGAACCAGGTTCAACCATTAAACCATATATAGCTTTAGCTGGTTTATACTACAATATCATAGATATAAATTACAGCATGTTTTCAACAGGCTACTACCAACTGCCAAATCAGAAACGAAAATATCATGACTGGAAAAAAGGCGGGCATGGCACTACTAATATTGAGCAGTCATTGGCACAGTCGGTCAATACCTTTTATTATTCTTTAGCCGTACAACTGGGGATTGATAGAATCCATGATTTTTTAATTCAGTTTAAATTTGGCGAGCTGGCAAATATAGAGTTGTTAGGAGAAATGCAAGGTTTATTGCCCTCAAGAGCATGGAAGAGGACCAATAAAGGAACTATTTGGTTTCCTGGGGAAACGGTAATTACCGGTATCGGGCAAGGTTTTTTAGTAAGCACTCCAATTCAATTAGCAACATCTTTAAGTATATTGACCAATAAGGGCAAGTATATTCAACCTCACCTCATCAAACACACCAAACAAAAGGCTACCATTGTAGAGGATATCGCCATAAATATTCTGCCAGAACATTGGGATATTATCCATAAAGGTATGATTGAGTCTGTGGATAATATTAAAGGTACAGCATATGCGATTAAAAACAACAACTACTTAATCGCTGGTAAAAGTGGAACATCTCAAGTGTATGGTAAAAAAGAGAAAGATGTGTATCTCAAAGATACCGAAACTCCCCAACATTTAAAAAACCATGCTTTGTTTATTGCGTTTGCACCAGCCGATGACCCTGAAATTGCCGTAGTTGTAGTTGCTGAACATGGAGCTAGTGGCTCAAAAACTGCCGCTCCAATTGCTGGTGTAGTTATAGAAAAATATCTAACCGATATTTTGCAAGCTACCACAACAGTCAGAGACAGGTGATGATTTTTAACCGCCACTTTCATCACAACAAACGCCATTATATAGACTGGTGGTTATTGGCATTTATTGTACTATTGATGTGTTATGGTTTAATCGTACTGTATTCTGCAGGTGGCTGGGTTTTGGTGAAAAAACAAATGATTAGATTAGCACTGGGCATGATAGTTATGTTACTACTTGCCCAAGTCAAACCAGAAAAATTAGCAAGTTTTACACCCTGGTTGTATTTATTGACCATATTTTTACTGGTTGGGGTATTGTTTTTTGGATATGAATCAAAGGGAGCACAACGCTGGCTAAAAATTGGCATCCGCTTTCAACCCTCTGAGCTAGCAAAACTAACCATTCCTTTGGTGCTTGCCTGGTTTTACCGCTATCAAATATTGCCACCAAGTTTCAAATCAATATGTATCAGTCTGCTATTGCTACTGATACCAGTTATGTTAATATTTAGCCAGCCTGATTTAGGCACATCTATTCTGGTTGCAATTAGTGGTTTATTTGTCTTGTTTTTAGCTGGGCTATCTTGGAAATATATTGTTGGCGGCATTGTTGCTGTAGCGTCAGCAGCTCCAGTTATGTGGGCTTTCTTGCTCAAAGACTATCAAAAACGCCGAATATTAACCTTTTTAAATCCAGAGTCAGATACGTTAGGATCTAGCTGGAATATTATTCAATCTAAAATTGCCATAGGCTCAGGTGGTTTATTTGGCAAAGGCTGGCAAAACGGTAGTCAAACACAGCTGGATTTTCTACCCGAACATTCTACAGATTTTATTTTATCAGTACTATCAGAAGAGTTTGGTCTGGTTGGAGTAATAATATTGCTATTAATTTATCTAGCAATAATACTTCGGGGTTTATATATTGCCGTACAAGCAAAAGACACATTTAATCGTTTGTTCGCAGGGGCACTAACCTTAACCTTTTTTGTCTATCTATTTATTAATGCTGGAATGATTAGTGGTTTACTGCCAGTTGTTGGTGTACCATTACCGCTAGTTAGCTATGGGGGAACTGCGATTATTACCCTAATGGCTGCATTTGGCATGATTATGTCTGTCCATAACCATAGGAAATTATTAAAATCATGAAAAAATTATTTTTATTTGTACTATTATTTAGCAGCTCTCTAGCTCTAGCAAAAATTAATCCGCAAACTGTTGATGCTTTTATCAAAAGTACTGCAAGCAACAATAACCTGGATGAACAGTCGATTAGATTAATTATTAATCAGGCAAAGAGACAACAAAGCATTATTGATGCCATGAATAAACCAGCGGAGAAGTCAAAACAGTGGTTTGAATATAGAGCAATTTTCCTAAAAGACAAGCGCATCAAACAAGGCGTAGAATTCTGGGACACACATCAGAAAACTCTAGAAGCGGTAAATAAAGCCTCAGGTGTTCCAATCGAAATAATTGTAGCAATCATCGGTGTAGAAACATATTATGGTGGCAATAAAGGTAGTTATCGAGTCATTGACGCCTTGTACACTTTGGCATTTGACTATCCCAGACGGGCCAAGTTTTTCACCAAAGAGCTAGAAAAATTTTTAGTATTAGTCACGAAAGAAAAGATTTCAGCACTGGAGACTAAAGGTTCTTATGCTGGAGCTATGGGTTTTGGTCAATTTATGCCTAGTTCATATTTAATGTATGCCCTTGACTATGATAAGGATGGGCAACGTGATTTACTCAACAATATTCCCGATGCAATTGCCAGTGTTGCTAACTATTTAAAAGTTCATGGCTGGAAAAAAGATCAGGGTATAGCCTATCTCGCTACTGCCCGTGCAGACTTTAAAAAACTCAACAAACAAAAACTAAAACCAGCATTTACCGTCAAACAATTAAATGCCATGGGCTATAGCACCAAGCAAAAATTAGCAGACGATGCCATGGTGACATTAACCCAGTTACAGCAAAAAGATTACCAAGAATACTGGTTTGGGATGCATAATTTTTATATCATCACCCGTTATAACCATAGTGAAATGTATGCCATGGCAGTATATCAACTAGCACAGGAAATAAAAAAGATGCGAGAATCACGAATTCGGCTTAGGAATTAAAGTGAATAAAGCCTGTGTGCTTGAATTGTATTTCCTGATTATTACTCAGTACTTTGACCGCTGTTCCACAACCCATTTGCCCAATAATTGTGCAGTTTGCGGGCAGTTTAGCCAAGTTATCTGGGGAAAATGTAAAACACAACTGATAATCATCACCACCTGCTAGAACATAATTTGACCAATTTGGTGATGAATCTTTGAGCTGTTTATTAACTGGAATTTGCTCCAATAAAATTGTGGCCCCTAAATTGCTTTGCTTACAAATATGTCCAAGGTCTGCTAATAAGCCATCAGATATGTCAATACAGGCACGGGCAAAAGATTTGATTTGTTGTGAAATTTTTAGCTGTGGTTCTGGCACATGAAGAGCCGCAGCCAAGTTTGATTTTTTGTTATCCAGGGCAAAAGCTGCACTACCAATTTCACCCGATACTGCAATTAAATCACCTCGTTTGGCATTTGAACGAGTTAAATATTGTCCAGCTATGGCCTCACCAAATACGGTAACTGTGATGGATAAGGCACCAGCTGTGGTATCACCACCAACAAGGCTTACATTATATTTTGTTGCCAGCTTTAGCAAGCCTGAAATGAACGGTGCTAGCCACTGCATATCAATTTTCGGCAGGGTTAAATTTAATGTACACCATTTGGGAGTTGCACCCATTGCGGCTAAATCACTTAAACTAACTGCCAGAGCCTTATGTCCAATTTGTGCTGGTGTGGCAGAGTTATCAAAATGCACGCCCCCTACCAAAGTATCTGTGGATACTACTAGCTGGCGGTTTGCTTTAAGGTTGATAACTGCAGCATCATCTCCTATACCTAAAATAACCGATGAGTCTACTTGAGAACTTGATTGTGACTGGGACTTGATAAAATCGATTACATCAAATTCCATGCTACTCGGTTTTTTTCCAAATAAAGATACGCATTGGTGGAAAGTTTTTATATTCCCAATGAACAATAGCTTCGCCAAAAATAGGTGTGGCTAATTGCCCAACTTTGTCACGTAATTGATAAGCTACAAATAAACCTCCTGGTTTAATACTGGCATAGATACTTTGCATAATTTCTTTGGCAATTCCTTTTGGCAAAGTAGAGAAAGGAATCCCAGAAATAACTACATCAGCATGGATCCAGCCTAATTTTTTTATAATTTCGGTTAAATTTTGAGCACCATCATGACGGACATGCAGACGTTGATCTGTAATCGATTTATTTAAATAATCGACAAAATCCTTGTTGATTTCTACTGCACAAAGCTCGGCACTTTGTTGCATTTCCAATAAAATCCCCTTGGTAGTCCCGCCAGTACCAGGGCCTAACTCAACAATATGCTTGGCAGTAGCAAGCTGCGATTTTTTGGCAATTGAATGAATTAGAGCTTTAGAGCTGGGGAGAAAGTATGCTACTTGTTTTGGTTTTAATATGGCATTTTTTATAAAAAATGCTGACTCTTTTAAGTTGTTGGTTTTTTTTCCTTTCATAATTTATACTAGGATTTAGGCAGAAGGTTTTTAATATAAGCAATTATTTGCTCTTGTTTTATTCGAATATTTTGCATGTCTTTCCTAGATTTATACTCTACTTCACCACTATCTAGTGACTTATCACCGATGGTTATCTGATGCGGGATACCCAATAACTCTGCATCGGCAAACATGACTCCAGGTCTTATTTTTCTATCATCCAGCAAAACATCTACACCTAGTTCTAATAATTCATTATATAAATTATTGGCTACCTGCTTGACCCTTTCTGATTTTTTCATATTCATTGGTAAGATGACTACTGTAAAAGGAGCAATTTGCTGTGGCCAGATTATGCCCTTTTCATCATGGTTTTGCTCAATGGTAGCAGCTACTATACGCGAGACCCCAATACCATAACAACCCATAGTCATAACTTGTGATTTGCCCTGTTCATTTAGAACCACAGCATTCATGGATTTGGTATAAACATCACCAAGTTGAAAAATATGCCCAACTTCTATGCCTCTGGCAATTTTGATTATACCTTTGCCATCTGGACTTGGGTCACCTGCCTGAATATTGCGCAAGTCCTCAACTTGATTATAGCTGGCGTCTCGATTCCAGTTAACTCCCATTAAATGTTGGTCATTTTTATTGGCTCCACAGACAAAATCACTCATGACCGTAACTGCTCTATCCACAATGATATGACAGTTCAGGTCTTTGACCCCAATTGAACCCACATCACATTTAACTAATTGCTGAATTTGTTTATCATCTAACATCATCAACGGTGATGCAACCTGGGCTAAATTGCCAGCCTTGATTTCATTTAGCACATGATCACCACGTAAAACTAGAGCAACTGGTGCATCAACTCCTACAACCAATAGCGTTTTGACTAACTTTTTAGGTGCAAGGCCAAGAAAGTCGGCTACCTGTTGAATGGTTTGTTTAGCAGGTGTATCAACCTGGGTTAATGTCTCTTGCGGTTTCTTTAGACTTTTAGTTGGTGCAAGTACTTCACATTTTTCAATATTGGCAGCATAATTACTAATGGTTGAATATGCAATTGCATCTTCTCCAGAGTCTGCCAAAACATGAAATTCGTGTGATTCTGTTCCACCAATTTCACCAGAGTCAGCCTCAACTGGTCTATAAGTTAAGCCAATACGCTCAAAAATATTGCAGTAAGCTTGATGTAATAGTGCATAAGTCTGCTTTAGACAGTCACTGCTTAAATGAAATGAATAAGCGTCTTTCATCAAAAATTCTCGTGCCCGCATCACTCCAAAACGAGGACGAATCTCATCCCTAAATTTAGTCTGAATCTGATAAAAGGTAATCGGCAACTGTTTATATGATTTGATTTCTCTACGGGCAAAATCAGTAATTACTTCTTCATGGGTTGGCCCAAAACAAAAATCTCTACCGGCACGATCTTTTATTTTTAACAGTAATGCACCATATTTATCCCAGCGCTCTGTCTCTTGCCACAAACCAGCTGGCTGAATAGTTGGCATAATCATTTCCAGACAACCTGTAGCATCCATCTCTTTGCGTACAATTTTTTCTATTTTATGCAATACTCTTAAACCCAGTGGACTCCAATTATACAACCCAGAGCCCAATCGGCTAATCATACCAGTACGAAGCATTAACTGATGGCTGATAATTTCGGCATCTGCTGGTGTTTCCTTGCGAGTTTGCAAGTGATATTGTGTGGTTCTCACGGTTAATTATCCAGTATTTTTATCAAGCTGCCATAATAACGGAATGTATTGAAATTGGATAGATTCTTGCGATAAATTTATATCTTTTACTTATCTGTGTCATTAAACCTATGATTTTTTAGGTTTGAACACACCCTTCTCTCCCTTGATGCCCTAGTTTAGAAATATAGTCAGATTTACACTCAAATCGTTTTCAAACCCAATTGACTCTTTTTTATTATTAAATGTCTCTTAATTATTCGACTGTAATAACAACATCTGCTAACATTCTCAACTTGGTTAGGCACTATGTACTTTCACCATATTATCAATAATTTTGAGGATTATTATGAGCACCCAAGATATTTTTACCTTAATAAAAGAGCAGGAAATTGCTTTTGTAGATTTACGCTTTTGTGATACTTTAGGAAAAGAGCATCATGTTTCTATTCCTGTTAGTGCAGTTGATGAAGATTTATTTGAAGAGGGAAAAATGTTTGATGGCTCTTCCATTGCTGGCTGGAAGTCTATTAATGACTCAGATATGGTATTGATGCCTGATACCACTACTGCCTTTGTTGATCCTTTTACCGCTCGTGCAACCCTAATCATTCGTTGTGATATTTTAGAACCAAATACTATGCAGGGTTATAATCGTGATCCACGTTCTTTGGCTAAACGGGCTGAGGCCTTTTTGCAAAATTGCGGGATTGCTGATACTGCCTATTTTGGACCTGAGCCTGAATTTTTTATTTTCGATGGCGTACGTTGGCAAACAGATATGCAAAAGATGGCATATGAAATCGACTCACGCGAGGGTGCTTGGGACTCTTATGCCAGCACTGAAAACAATCATGGGCATCGACCAGGGGTAAAGGGCGGTTATTTTCCCGTCCCGCCCGTGGACTCACTCAATGATGTACGTGCCACTATGTGTAGCGTATTAGAAAATATTGGAATTCCAGTTGAGGTACATCACCACGAAGTAGCAACTGCCGGGCAATGTGAAATTGGTATGAAATTCAATACCCTGCTAAAGAAAGCTGATGAATTATTAATGATGAAGTACGTAGTTCATAATGTTGCTCATGAATATGGGCATACAGCAACCTTTATGCCAAAACCAATTGTTGGAGACAATGGTAGTGGCATGCATGTCCATCAGTCGCTAATAAAGGATGGCACAAATCTCTTCTCGGGTGAAAAATATGGCGGGCTATCGGATGATGCCTTATATTATATTGGTGGTATTTTTAAACATGCCCGTGCAATCAATGCTTTTGCTAATCCGTCAACCAATAGTTATAAACGTCTAGTTCCAGGCTTTGAAGCTCCAGTTTTATTGGCATATTCTGCTAAAAATCGCTCAGCATCAATTCGTATCCCATTCGTAGCCAACCCCAAAGGACGTAGAATTGAGGCGCGTTTTGGTGACTCCATGGGTAATCCCTATATGATGTTTGCTGCTATGCTGATGGCTGGTCTTGATGGTATTAAACACAAAATTCATCCAGGTGATGCTATGGATAAGGATTTATATGATTTACCACCTGAAGAAGAAAAAAATATTCCAACCGTTTGTCACTCACTAGACCAGGCATTGGAGGCACTAGATAAGGATCGTGAGTTCTTAAAAGCTGGTGGGGTATTTGATGATGATACTATTAATAGTTACATTCAACTCAAAATGCAGGAAGTTACTCGCTTGCGTATGACAACGCATCCGGTCGAATTTGATATGTATTATTCTTTATAGTTCCACCTCACAAAAACAGTGGGAAAACTGATTTATTTGACCAACTGGAGCATTGAGTATTAGCTTTAGTGACGCTGCAATTGGTGATAGCAGTTGTTGTAATATTTGTTGTTCGTCACTGATAATACCAATATCTAAAGTGTTACTAACTTGTGCCAGAGAGGACATAAAGAATTTCTGCATTTCGGTTAGTTCTGGCTCTATCCATGTTACCGTATACTCTTGTCCAATATTTGCCTTTAATGCTGCATCGGCTATGGCGTCATCCAGTCCACCAATTTCATCAATAAGACCAAATTCTTTGGCTTGTTTTGCCGTCCAAACCCGACCTCGGGCAATCGTATTTACCATGTCAACTTCTAATCCTCTAGCGACTGCAACGGCAGTAATAAATTGTTGATAACCATAATCTATATTAGCCTGAATAAGCTCGGCAAGCCCCTCATTAAGCTCTTTATCTGGTCGAAAAGCACCTGCCCAGGATGAAGTACCAACACCATCGGTATACACACCAACTTTCCCTAGGGTTTTTGGGTAAGTCATAAACATACCAAAAATTCCAATCGAGCCTGTAATGGTGGCATCTGAGGCATAAATTTTATCTGCTGTCATGGAAATCCAGTAACCGCCTGATGCCGCAACATTGCCCATGGATACTACAACTGGTTTGCCCGCTATTTTTATGGCATCGACTTCTCGACGTATTTGCTCTGAGGCAAATACTGAGCCACCTCCAGAGTTGACTCTTAACACTACTGCCTTAACTGCTTTGTCCAACCGTGCCTCGCGCAATAAGGCACTGGTAGTTATACCACCTATGGAGCCAGCATCTTGTTCACCATTTAAAATAGTACCTTCTGCAACAATTACTGCAATTTTACTAGTTTTTTCTACTGGTGCTTCCTGCTCTAGGACTGTCAAATAATCTTTTAGCTCTATATGTCTAAACCCTTTTTTATTTTCCGCAACTGCACTTAATCCTGCCAGATACTTATTTTTAAAGTGTAAGTTCTTAACCTGATCAATTAAACCTGCTGCTTTATACATTTGGGCAATATTGCCGCTGGCATCTCGCAAAAGTTCTGCCTGTTGCTCAATAATATCGGCTACATCCTCGTTACTCAAATTCCTGCGACTGGCAATTCCTGTCAGATAGGTATCCCACAAATCATTCATATAATGTAATGCAGAATCTTTGGCTTCATCTGACATATTATTGCGTATGAATGGCTCAGCAGCAGATTTATATTCACCTACTCGAAAAAGATGTACATCAACTCCCAGTTTATCCAAACCGTCTTTAAAATAGTTACGATAGCTGCCATAACCCTGAAAAAACATAAACCCCTGTGGATCCAAAATAATCTCATCTGCCAGATTAGCAAAATAATATTGGTTTTGGGTCATACTTTCAGCAATTGCAATAACAGGTTTTTTCGACTGTTCTCTAAAATCATCGATGGCTTTTTCCAACTCTTTTAAATCAGCTAGTCCTATACCCCATAAAAAATCAGGGCTCAATACCAAAACGCTGATGCGTTCATCAAAAGTTGCCTCTTTAATGGTTTTTAATAGGTCACGCATCTGGGTTTCTGGGGCATCAATGCCTTGCATTTGTCGAATAAATTTATCCGCAGGAGTGCCGCTATACTGGTTTACCACATTGCCTTTGGGTGCTATTATCAATGCGGTATTGTTTTTTAATTTAATAGGCTCATTGGCAATAAATAACAAAACTATAATTAGCAAAATAATTAATAATAAAAAATGTCGAGTAAAATTTGCTAACTTAATCAAAATATTTGGAATAAACCAGATGACTTTAGAGAGAGGCGATTTTTGTACTGCTATGTTTGTATTAGTATTCATATTTATTGTGCTTGAGTTGTATCTGTTATTGAGTAGAATTTAACAAAATTTCACATGAATCTTGTCGATACTGCATCTGAAAAAGTTGTATTTACCTGTATTTAACCTTATTATAGGAAAATTCTAAACAACTACGAGAATATTTATGAAAAAATCTATTTTAATAACAGGACTGCTGTTAAATAGTATTGGTTATGTACATGCCAATGATGCAAGTGAATCAGATAGCAATTGGTCTGGTTCTGGATACTTGGGACTAACTACCACATCAGGTAATAGCGATACCGAAAGCATTACCGCAGGCTTAAAGCTTAAACATGAAACAGACAAATGGATAAGCGACCTAGGGCTGGATATTTTGCGTGCCTCAGCTGATGGAACAGATACTGCGGAGAGATTTATCATCAGTTCTAAAACTGGTTATAAAATTGATGACAATGATTACATATTCTACGGCTCCAGATATGAAAATGATAATTTCACCGGCTTTGACTATACTATAACTACCGGTGTTGGCTGGGGACATAAATTTGTAGATACCGATACCAGCAGAATAATCACTGAAATTGGCCTAGGTTATAAAATTGAGGCGCTGGATATAGATCGTTCTGAAAATTCTGGTGCGGCAATTATTGGTAAGCTTGATTATATGCGCCAACTAACCGACACCATGACTTTTGAAAATATAACCTTGCTAGAGGCAACCAGTGATAATACATTTATCCAGAACGATGCAGGATTTTCTTTTAAGGTAAATGATAAGTTTGCGGTAAAATTGTCTCATCAACTCAGACATAACACCGATGTTCCTGTGGGCACAGAAAATACCGATACTTTATTTGCCGTTAATCTGGTTTATGATTTCTGAATTTTGTATAAATCGTAGCGCTAAAATCTAAGAGGTATATTTATCCTATCCATAGTTTTGAATATACCTCCTAGAATGAAAATTAATCCCAAGAAACATAGTGTAACTTTTGATAAAGCTCGAACAGCTTGCCTTGATGGACAGGCTTATTCAAAGCTATTTTCAAATATAACATCGCTATTAATGGTCAGCGATGAGGCTTCACCTTTCGCAAAACGATAAAATTCTTGATCCACAATATTGCCACGATTGCCTTTTAAGATGTAACCTATGACATGCACCGTGCCTACATCCATCACTGGAGGCAGCCAAAATAAAGTATATGTGGTTAAATCACCAAATAAAGACATATGGGACACTACTTCCCCTGGTGGGGTATCTGGATTCAAATCATCACATTCTTGAACTATATTTTCTTCTGGTGCAAACGTTCCTACATTGTTGCCCATTTCATCAACAACAGCAAATAGAATGCCTGTAAAAGCAGGTCCTGCAATCATAATTTCTACAGGTGTATTCGGTAAGTATACCGACATATTTGATGTCAGTGAATATGGACCACTGTGAAAGTTCTTTGTTCTATTGGACATTGCTGAACCAAGACTTGCATAATTTGCATCAACCACACAACACGAACCAGTTCCAGCACCGAAAGAAAAAGCAAATACTGGCTGTGATACCATAGAAGCCAATACAATTAAAATAAAAATTTTCAACATAATAATCACCTACATGTAATAAGACCACTAGATACTATACACTGTTCTGGTTGATAAAGCAATATTTGAACTTGATTAATTGAACTTTTCAAAATAATCCATGAAGGCTTATAATTTTAAAGTTGCAAGTGAGTCAACGGCAGTTCGGTTGATATTTTTTTCTGCATCATGGAAAAACTAGTATTAACCGAACGAATTGCTGTTAGCTTTAATAATTTTTCATACATAAACTGGTTATATGTCTGCATATTGACAGTAACGATTTTTAGTAAATAATCAGAATTACCAGAGGTTGCATGACATTCCTGCACCTCAGACCATTTGGCAATCGCATTATCAAATGATTTTACCGTATTTGCATGATGATCATCCAGACTCACATGGGCAAATGCAATGATGGTTAAGCCTACTTTTTCATGATTCAATAGTGCGGTGTAGCTATTAATATAGCCTTTTTGCTCCAATGCATGCATGCGTCGCCAGCAGGGTGCTGGTGATAAGTTAACTTTTTGTGCCAGTTCTTTATTGCTAATTCGACCATTTTGTTGAATGGCTTGTAATATTTTTATATCGTAATTATCCATAGTTTTGAAATATAATTTTAATTTTTTCTATTATACATATATATTCTTGCTTATATAGTATATTTTAAGCTATTTTAGCAAGCACCTTGCTGATATTTAAATGCATAATATTCAGTCTCTTTGTAATAGCAGAATAAATAATAATGAATACCGCCGAACACCTAGAACAGTCCTTTGCTTTTGACTGGCATGAAATTGCTGCTAAGTTATTAATTTCCCGTGCTTTAGATGACCTGGAAGAATTTACTTTGGTAAAGAATAAAAAGGTGCTGTATCAGTTTTCTGCCCGCGGTCATGACATGGCACAAATTATTTTGGGGCAGTGTTTGACTGGTAAAAAAGATGCGGTATCTGGTTATTATCGCTCTCGACCATTATTATTAGCCATGGGTCTGCCGCCTCAACAGGCACTGGAAGCATCAATGATGAAGGTAGGTGGCTTTTCCGATGGTCGCGATATTGGTGTGGTTTTTAACAACCCTAAACACAATGGTGCCTGCATATTACCCATGTCTGGTGGTGTTGGAGCCCAGTATACCCCTGTATCTGGATGGGCACAAGCTGCTGTGTATCACTCCAAAGTATTAAAAAACCACAAATGGAAAGATGCTATTGGTCTGGTGCTTGGCGGGGATGGCTCAGTTGCAAGTAACGGATTTTGGTCAGCATTAACCATAGCGACTACCCAAAAGTTACCACAATTATTTTATATTGAAGATAATGGCTATGGAATTTCTGTGCCATCTGATTTTCAGACACCTGGTGGTGATATTGCTAAAAATCTAGCCAGCTTTAAAGGCTTAACTATCTTTAGCGGTGATGGCACAAATCCACAGCAAGTGGCTGAATTAGTTACGCAGGCACACCAAGCGGTGCGTTATGAACGCAAACCTACACTATTAAGACTAACGGTTCCACGTTTAAACGGTCATTCTGCTCAGGATACCCAGGCCTATAAAAGCAAACAACGAATAGCCTTTGAGCAACAACATGATCCCTTGCCAAAATTAAAAAAATATTTATTGAGCAATACACTTATTACCGAACAAAAATGGCATGAGCTTGAGGCAAATGCCAAAAAAACTGTAAACCATGCCTTTATAAAAGCCGACAACAAGCCTTTTGCCAGCCCCAACACCATTACCAGTCATACTTTTTGTGAGTACAATGACAAGGGCGAAATGCAATTACAAAAACAAGGTGGCATTCATCTAGCCAGACCAAAATTCCCCCCATCATCCAACGAGGTTATAGCCGAAGCTGGTCGAATTAATATGGTAACAGCCATACGCAAAACCTTAGATTATGAGTTGCAACACAATGAAAAAATGGCATTATTTGGCGAAGATATAGGGGTTAAAGGCGGAGTGCATGCGGTTACACTTGGCTTGCAAGACAAATATGGCAAAGAGCGAGTTTTTGATACCAGTTTATCGGAAGAGGGCATTATTGGTCGTGCATTAGGCATGTCTCTGGCTGGTTTATTGCCTGTTCCTGAAATTCAGTTTAGAAAATATGCCGACCCTGCTGAAGAACAGCTCAATGACATTGGCTCCATGCGTTGGCGAACTAACAACCGCTTTGCGGCACCTATGGTAGTACGCATGGCTGGTGGGTATTTTGGTTGCGGAGACCCATGGCACTCTCAAACTGCTGAGGTCAAGTGGGTACATGCTATTGGCTGGCAAGTTGCCATGCCCTCCAATGCACAAGATGCGGTTGGTTTATTACGTTATGCCTTGCGTAACAACAATCCAACCATCTTTTTTGAGCATCGCAGAATGCTGGATGATATTTGGGCAAGACGTGAATATCCTGGTGATCAATATATTATTGAGTTTGGCAAAGGTAAAAAAATTACCCAAGGAAATCGTTTAACCCTAGTTACCTGGGGCGGTATGGTAAGTCGCTGTGAAGAGGCAGTCAAGCAATCCAACCTTGATATTGACTTAATCGATTTACGTACTATTCGACCATGGGACAAAGATATGGTAATTACATCGGTTAAAAAAACCAATCGCTGTCTGATAGTACATGAAGACAATATATCTGCTGGTTTTGGAGCTGAAATTGCCGCAGTATTGGCAAATGAGGCATTTTATTATCTGGATGCACCAATTGAGCGTTTAGCAATGCCAGATATTGGCAATCCCCACCAACCAGATTTAATGAATGCGGTGGTACCAACTCCCAAAAAAATTCTACAGGCAATTATATCTTTGGATAAAGCATAATGGCATTAGTTGATATTATTTTAAACCCCGAGCAAACCGAGGGAACTCAAGCTACTGTAAACCGATGGTTATATGCAGTTGGAGATATTGTCGAAAAAAACCAACCAGTTCTAGAGCTTGAAACCGACAAAGTAATGCTGGAAATTATTGCTCCAGTGTCAGGCAAACTGAATAAAATATTACTCAATGCTGGCGATGAAGTAGTTGATAGCAGTATATTAGGAATAATTGATAGCGATGTCAGGATAGAAAAAAATAAAACCGATAGTACCGCAAATGGCAAAAAAACCATAAGTACGCCAACTGCAGTTACAGCAGATAGAACAATTAGCCCCACTGTTAGACGACTATGCAAACAATATGGAATAAACCCTGCTCAAGTTCAAGGTACTGGTAAAAACAATAGAGTAACCTCAAGAGATATTCAGGGCTTTTTGCAACACAACAAGATTACTAACACCTCCAGTCAACACCTGCCTATTAGTAATATGCGCAAACACATTGCTAAACACATGGTACAAAGTTTGTTGCATACGGCACCACATGTAACCTCAGTATTTAATCTGGATTTGTCAGCTATTATTGCCCACCGTAAACTCTATAAGCAAAAATTTGCTGCTAAAAACACAAATTTAACTTTCACTGCTTATTTTATTGCCGCATCTGCTACTGCAATAAAACA